>JACDJC010000479.1_pt1 | contig 46196 bp, 42 predicted proteins | sample 7454191 | NCBI WGS metagenome assembly JACDJC01 (sample SAMN14253291, study PRJNA609438) | sludge metagenome | isolation source: sludge after 25d culture with pyrite and EDTA | collected 2018-12-20
CCCCCCCCCGGGCGGCCGGCGGCGGCGCCACGCCCGGCCTCCACCCCACCAACATAATATCAGTCTCATAAACACACCCCCCCCCCCCCCGGGGGGGGGAGCTGGTGCGAGCTTGACCGGATCACATCGCGCTGCCGGCCCGTGCGTGGGCCAGCGCGCGCTGCTCGCGCCGCGCCGCCAGCCAGTCGGAGAAACGCTCCATGTACAGGTAGATCACCGGCGTGGTGTACAGCGTCACCAACTGCGACAGCAGCAGGCCGCCGACGATCGCCACACCCAGCGGCCGGCGCAGTTCCGAACCGATGCCGGTGCCCAGCGCCAGCGGCAACGCGCCGAACATCGCCGCGAAGGTGGTCATCATGATGGGACGGAAGCGCAGCAGGCAGGCGCGACGGATCGCATCGTGCGCGTTCATGCCGGCGCGACGTGCCTCGATCGCGAAGTCGATCATCATGATCGCGTTCTTCTTGACGATGCCGATCAGCAGCACGATGCCCACGATGCCGTCCACCGACAGGCTCATGCCGAACAGCATCAGCGCCAGCAAGGCGCCCACGCCGGCCGGCGGCAGGGTGGAAATGATCGTCAGCGGATGGATGTAGCTCTCGTAGAGCACGCCCAGCACGATGTAGATCACCACGATCGCGGCCAACAACAGCAACACCTCGTCACCCAGCGAGGCGTTGAACTCGGCCGCCTTGCCAATGAACTGGCCACGTACCTGCGGCGGAAAATCGAGCTTCTGCTCGATCTGGTGGATAGCCTTTACCGCATCGGACAAGGAATAGCCGGGCGCCACGTTGAACGCCAACGTCACCGCCGGCAGTTGCTGCTGGTGGCTGACCACCAGCGGCGCGCTGGTGATCTCGGCGCTGGCCAGCGAGGACAGCGGGATGGTGCCGCCGCCGCCCACCGCAATACCGATGTTGCCGGTATCGCCGATGCCGGTGGGGGTGGCCGAATTGCTCGACGTGACCTGACCGAAGCTGGTCGCGTTGCTGCCGGTCAGCGCGCCGGAGCTGTTGCCGCGCACGGTCAGCTTGTTGAGCAGGTCGGTGCTGTTGCGGAACTGCGGCGCCACCTCCAGCACCACGCGGTACTGGTTGAGCTGGGTGAAGATAGTGGAGATCTGGCGCTGGCCGAACGCGTCGTACAAGGTGTCGTCGATGGTCTGCACCGGCACGCCCATGCGACTGGCCTTTTCGCGGTCGATGGTGAGCTTGAGCGCGTTGCCGCGATCGGCCAGGTTGTTGTCCACGTCCGCCAGTTCCGGCCGCTGGCGCATCGCCTGGGTCATTTCGCCGGCGTATTTGGCCAGCTCGACCGAGTTCACCTCGGACATCGCGTACTGGTATTCGGTGGCCGATACGGTGCTGTCCAGGGTCACGTCCTGCACCGGTTTCAGGTACAACGCCACGCCCGGGATGTCCGCCACGGTCTGCTGCAGGCGCGGCAACAGCTTGTCCAGGCCATCGCGGTCACCGCGATCCTTCAGCACGATGCTGAGCTGGCCCTGGTTCAAGGTCGGGTTGATCGTGCCGGCACCGATGAAGGCGGCCACGCCGGCGACCGCCGGATCCTTGCGCAAGGCTTCGGCGACCGCCTTGGTGCGTTGTTCCATGGCCGGGAACGCGATGTTGTCGTCAGCCTGCACCACGCCGGTGATCAGGCCGGTGTCCTGCTCGGGCAACAGGCCCTTGGGGATGGCCATGTACAGGAACACGGTGAGCACCACCGCGGCCCCGGCCACCAGCATGGTCAGGCGCTGGTGGTCGAGCACCCAGTCCAGCGAAGTCTCGTACAGATGCATGCTGCGCGCCCATACCGTGCGCTTGCCGGCGGCCGCCGCGCGTTCTTGCGCATCATCGCCCTCGGGCAGACGGTCAGGCTTGAGCAGGTAGGCGCACATCATCGGGGTCAGCGTCAACGAGACCAGCATCGAGATGGTCACCGCGATGGTCAGCACCCAGGCGAACTCGTGGAACAGCCGGCCGGTGACGCCGGGCATCAGCAGCAGCGGCAGGAACACCGCCACCAACGACACGGTCAGCGACAGCACGGTGAAGCCGATCTCCCTTGCGCCGACTTCGGCCGCCTCGGGCCCGTCCATGCCCTTTTCGATGTAGCGCACGATGTTCTCGATCATCACGATCGCATCGTCGACCACGAAACCGGTGGCCACGGTCAGCGCCATCAATGACAGGTTGTCCAGCGACATGCCGGTGAACGACATCACCCCGAACGTGCCCAGCAGGGACAGCGGCACCGCCGTGGCCGGAATGATGGTGGCCCACAGCCGGCGCAGGAACACGAAGATCACGCCGATCACCAGGAACACGGTGAGAATCAGGGTGAATTCCACGTCGTGCACCGAGGCGCGGATAGTCACTGTGCGGTCGGCGAACACGTCCAGGTGCACGTCGGCCGGCAGCGCGCTGCGCAGCTCCGGCAGGATGCGGCGGATCTGCTCCACCGTGTCCACGATGTTGGCGCCGGGCTGGCGACGCACGTCCAGCAGCACCGCCGGCTTGCCATTGGCCCAGGCGGCGAGCTGGTCGTTCTCGACCCCGTCGATCACGTTCGCCACGTCGGACAGACGCACCGGCGCATTGTTCTTGTAGCTGATGATGGTGCTCTTGTACTGCTCGGCATCGGCCAGTTGGTCGTTGGTGCCGATCGAATAGCTCTGCGTCTTGCCGTTCAGGGTGCCCTTGGGCGCGTTGACGTTGGCCTGGGTCAGCGCCGAGCGCACGTCCTCCATGGTCAGGCCGAGGTTGGCCAGCTGCGCCGGGTTCACCTGGATGCGCACCGCCGGCCGCACGTTGCCGGCGATCGAGACCAGACCCACGCCCTGCACCTGCGACAGCTTCTGCGCCAGGATCGAATCGGCCAGATCGTTGACGTCGCGCAGCGGGCGGCTGTCCGATTGCAGCGACAAGGTGAGGATCGGCGCATCAGCCGGGTTGACCCGGTTGTACACCGGCGGATACGGCAGGTTGCCTGGCAGCGTGCCCTTGGCCTGGTTGATTGCCGCCTGCACGTCCTGCGCGGCGATGTCGATGTCGCGCCCCATGTTGAACTGCAGCACGATGGTGGACAGCCCGGCCGAGGAATCCGAGCTCATCATGTTGAGGCCGGAAATCTGACCCAGGTTGCGCTCCAGCGGCGTGGTGATCAGGGTCGCCATGGTAGTGGCGCTGGCACCGGGATACTGGGTGGTCACCACCAGGCTGGGCGCCTCGATCTCCGGCAGCGCCGACACCGGCAACTGGCGGAAACCCAGGATGCCGAGCAGCAGCACCGCCACCATCAGCAGCGAGGTGGCGATCGGCCGGCGAATGAAGAGGGTGGAGAATCCCATGGCTATCCGTGAAGAAGTGGAGCGGCCGCAGCCGCGATCATGGCGCGCGCGTGGCCGCGGCGACGCGCCGGGACCATGCGGATATCAGCGACGACGGCCACCGGCGTTGTCCTTCTTCGCCTTCTCCAGCTCCGCCGCGGTCGGCGCCGCCGGTACTTCACCGGGCTTGAGCGGGTTGACCTTGCTGCCGGGCTTGAGCCGGAACTGGCCTTCGGTCACCACCTGCTCGCCGGCCTTGAGCCCGCTGCCGACCATCACGTGGCTGTCGCCGACCTCGCCGGCCACCACGATCGTCTGCATCTTGACCGTGTTGTCGCCCTGCACCTGGTAGACGTAATCGCCATCCGGCCCGCGCTGCACCGCCTGTGACGGGATCACCAGGCCGCCGTCGACCGTGTTCACCAGCAGTTGCACGTTGACGAACTGACCCGGCCACAACTCGTTGTGCTCATTGGTGAATTCCGACTTCAAGCGGAACGTGCCGGTGCCGGTGTCGATCTGGTTGTCGATGACTTTGAGCACGCCACCGCTGGCGATCGGATGCGCATCGACCCGATCCAGCGCGGTGACCTGCAGCGGCTGCCCACCCTGTGCGGCGCGGCGGACCATGTCCAGGTTCTGCTCGGGCAGGGTGAACATCACGTTGATCGGGTGCAACTGGGTCAGGGTGACGATCGGCGTGGAGGTGTTCACCACATTGCCCGGGTCCACCGCCCGGATCCCGGCCAGGCCGTCGATCGGTGAGCGGACCTGGGAGTAGTCGAGCTGCACCTTCGCATCACGGATCGCCGCATCATCGGCGGCCACCGCCGCCTCATACTGGATTACGGTGTTCTTCAGCGTCACCAGGTCGCTCTTGGCCACGTACTTGCTGTACTTGGGATCCTGCGAGCGCTCGTAGTTGCTGCGTGCGGTGGACAGCAGGGACCGGTCCTGATTGCGCCGGCTGACCGCCTGATCGTAGCTGGCCTGAAAGGTGCGCGGATCGATCTGGGCCAGCACCTGGCCTTTCGTCACCGGCTGACCCTCCTCGAAGCTGATGCTGAGCAGTTGGCCGCCCACCTGCGGGATCACGGTGACAGTATTGAGCGCCTGTACCGTGCCCAGCGCGGTCAGGTAGACCGGCACGCTTTGCTTGACCACCGGCACCACGGTGACCGGCACCGGCGGCGTATCGCCATTCTTGCCGTTGCTCCCGCCCTGCGCCCCCGCGCCAGCCGGCTTGTGCAGCACGCGGACACCCACAATGGCCAGAATGACCACCGCCAGTACAATCAACGCGATTTTCCAGACACGCGACATGAAGAACTCCTGGATTGAACCCCGCAAGCAGCACCGTGTCAGGCTGCTGTCGGCGGAACCTCGTGGGCAAACGCGCCCGCATGGTTGAAGCATAGGGGCACAGGAACCGCTTTGAACAATGCCAGTCGACAGGGGTGGAGCATGACCGATGGCAGGGTTTTGCACCCCGCCGCAGCCCAGACCAGACCTGCCGCGGAACGTTCCCGGCAGGTCCCGGGGACACAAAGCACCCCATAAGCCTGAAACTTGCCGGGCGCTTCGTTTATAATACCGAGCCGGTTGCCTGCGCGCCCACGCGTTATGCAGGCCACCTGCAGCAGGGGTACAGGGTGCAGTGGCGGGTTTGGCCTTGGCTGCTGCGACGATTTCGCCAGTCCGGCATGACATACAGGCATTCGGCGGCCCGCCCGCCCACTGACAGGAGTACGCGCGTGAGCGGTTCCCTTAGCAAGTCCGACCAGAGCTTCCTGCGCCAGTTTTCCCTGACGATCGGCGGTCTGGTGGTCCTCACCGTGGTCCTCGTATTGACGGCCTTGGCCCTCAACAACCGCGCGCCCAAGGAAACCAATCCGGACCGCCCGGCGAAGGTCGCCGAGCGGATCGCCCCGGCCGGCGCCGTGTTCGCCGGCGATACCGGCCGCGCCGCCATGCAGGAAGCGGCCGCCGCTGCTGCCAAGGCCGCCGCCTCCCAGGTCGCCTACGGTGGCACCACCGACGGCAAGGAGATCTACGACCACCTGTGCGGCAGCTGCCACACCGCTGGCATTGCCGGCGCGCCGAAAACGGGTGACAAGGCCATGTGGGACCCACGCATCAAGCAAGGTCTGGACACCCTGATCACGCACGCGATCGATGGCTATCATGGCCCGGATGGCTACTTCATGCCGCCCAAGGGCGGCAACCCGGCCCTCACCGACGAGCAGGTCACGGCCGCCGTGCACTGGATCGTGGACCAGATCAAATAGAGCAAAGACAACGCCGCCCCGATCCAATAAAGGAAAAGCCAAATGCCGCCCAATGGGCGGCATTTTCGTTTGCTCCCCCCGTGCACGGGCTGGCTCCCGAGCAAACCTCGATTGAGTACCGCGGCAAGAGCCGGTGGGCGGTGCCCGCCCTACGGCGCGGCGATGGTGGTATCGCGGCAAGAGCGGGCGGGCGGTGCCCGCCCTACGGCGCGGCGATGGTGGTATCGCGGCAAGAGCCGGCGGGCGGTGCCCGCCCTACGGCGCGGCAATGGTGGTATCGCGGCAAGAGCCGGCGGGCGGTGCCCGCCCTACGGCGCGGCAATGGTGGTATCGCGGCAAGAGCCGGCGGGCAGTGCCCGCCCTACGGCACGGCAATGATGGTATCGCGGCAAGAGCCGGCGGGCAGTGCCCGCCCTACGGCGCGGCAATGGTGGTATCGCGGCAAGAGCCGGCGGGCACCGCCCGCCGGCTCTCCTGCCTCAATGCCACCGGAAGGCACGCCACATGCCACCTTCGATGCTGTACTGACGACGGTCCGACGATACAGAGCAAAGCCCCCATCAGCCCTTCGGGCAGCTTCCCTGCGAACGGGGAAAGCGAGTTCGCAAGTCAGTCGAGCCACCGTGCACCTGCTCAGCTTGCCGACTGCGCAATCCACTTCTCCACATACCCCTGCAACTGCGGAAAAAACACCTCGAACCGCCGTTGCAGCTCATCCTCTCGCGCCACCAGCACCGGCAACGCCGAATCCAGTGGATTGGCACGAGTCAGGCGCTGCCCGACCCCGGTCAGTGCCCGCGCCAGCACCTCCCGATCGGCGTACCCGGCCGGCAGATCGTTCGCCTCCATGTAGGTACGGAACTGCCGCAACGCCGGCGGCAACAAGGCATCCCGCCGCCGCAGCAAAGTGCGCAGCACCATCGAATACTCCGCCAGCGGCTGGGGGCTCCAACACGGAAAGCTCCGCGCCAGGCAGTGATCAAACCACATATCCAGCAGGATCCCGGCGTAGCGCCGGTAGGGCGGCGGCAGGCTGGCCTTGGCCGCCAGCACCTCGGGATGGGCATCGGTATAGGTATCGATGGCACGGTGCAGGCGGATGCCACTGATCACCCGTGCCGGATATCTGGTCGGATCGGGCTGGCCATGCACGAAATCGCCGAGCATCCCGCCCAGGCGCAGGGCATCGTCGTCACCGACCAGCAAGACGTGGGCCAGATGATTCATCCGCGTGAGCAGCGAACTGGCGCGGCGGTTATGATCGCATGCATGAATCCCACTGATTTTCCCTTTGACCCTGCCAACTTTCCGGATGTGGCTGCCAGTTTCATGCTGGCCGGGCCGGTCGGCAAGCTGGAGACCGCCACCGACCTCGCCGAGCGTGCCGAGGCGCGCGGTGGCGTGGCCGTGATCTGCCACCCGCTGACCAGCGAGGGCGGCAGCATGCACAACAAGGTGGTGACCATGATCGAGCGCGCGCTGCGCGAATCCGGGCTGGACACCGTGCGCTTCAATTTCCGCGAAGCCGGCAACTCCGAGGGCAGCTTCGACAAAGGCCGCGGCGAACGCGAGGACCTTGCCGCGGTGGTGGCATGGGTGCGCCGCGTGCGCCCGCACGATGCGCTGTGGCTGGCGGGCTTCTCGTTCGGCAGCTACGTCAGCATCTCCCAGGCCGTGCCGCTGCATGCCGATGCGCTGATCAGCGTCGCGCCGCCGGCGGGCCGCTATGAATTCGGCACCATCGCACTGCCGACCTGCCCGTGGCTGATCGTGCAGGGCGAAGCCGACGAGGTGGTCGAGCCGCAGGCGGTGTTCGACTGGGTCGATTCCATGGAGCACAAGCCGGAGCTGGTGCGCATGCCCGAAACCAGCCACTTCTTCCATCGCCGGCTGATGGATCTGCGCGGCGCGATCAAGCATGCCGTGCGCGGCTGGCTGCCCCCACCCCGCCAGGCCTGACCCGTTCCATGAGTGAAACAGCAAGTCTCGCGCCCAGTGTGCGTTACGAGGAAGGCGTGGCCGCGCACCGCTGGGAATCGGATCCACCCCAGTTGGCGCTGCTGCCCGAATTCGACCGCTTGCACGCGGCCTTGTGCGCGCAGACCGCCACCGACCACGACCTGTTCGGCCGCCTGAGATCCTTGCTTGGCAACGGCACACCGACGACGGTACCCGGGCTGTACCTGTGGGGGCCGGTCGGTCGCGGCAAGACGTTCCTGATGGATCTGTTCGCAGCCAGCCTGCCGCATGGCGTGGTCCTGCGCCGGCACTTCCACCGCTTCATGGGCGAGGTGCACGCCAGCCTGCGCGAGTTGGGCGAGCGGCAGAGCCCGCTGCTGGAGGTCGCCGCCGACCTCGCCACGCGTTGCCGCGTACTGTGCCTGGACGAATTCCTGGTCAACGACATCGGTGATGCGATGATCCTCGCCAACCTGCTCGAAGCGCTGTTCGATCGCGGCGTCAACCTGGTCACCACCTCCAATACCGCGCCAGCAAACCTGTACCGGGACGGCCTGCAGCGCGCACGCTTCCTGCCCGCGATCGGTCTGATCGAGCGACGCTGCCACGTGGTCGAGTTGGCGTCATCGCACGACTGGCGCCTGCGCGCGCTGGCCCAGGCCCCGGTATACCTGACACCGCCGGGTGCCGAGGCGCATCGTGCACTCGAGCAGATCTTCGCCAACCAGGCCCATGGCGAGATCGAGCGCGATGGCGTGCTGCACGTCAACGGTCGCGACATCCCGTTTCACAAGCGAGCCGACAGCATCCTGTGGTTCGAGTTCGCCGCGCTATGCGAAGGCCCGCGCGCGGTCGCCGACTACATTGCGCTGGCCAAGGCCGGGCCAGCCATCATCATCGCCAACGTGCCGCAGTTCAGCATCTACAGCGAGGACGCGGCCAGGCGCTTCGTGCAATTGGTGGATGAGTTCTACGACCGCCACGTCAAGCTGGTGTTGTCCGCCGCCGCACCGATCACCGAGCTGTATGACGGCGAGCGCCTGCGCGCCGAATTCAGTCGCACCGAGTCGCGCCTGATCGAAATGCAGAGCGAGGAGTACCTGGCTCTTCCGCACTTGCCGGAGTGACCCTGGCCGGCTGCGCTACACCGCGCCGGCTATATCGCGATGGGTGCGCTGGAAGTATTGGTGATGGATCCACAAGCCGACACAGTAGACGATGCAGCAAGCCACCAGCAAACCCATCACCAGCAGCGTCAGCGGGGTCATCACCCGGGCCATCGACTGCCTCGCCACGGCGTTGCCGGGAGCCGTCGCGGCGGCGAAGCCTGGTTGTCGCCGGGGAATGGAGTGGGTACAGCTTGGACGAGTGCAAAGCCGTCGACGACAGGCTCGATACATTGATCGCAGATGACATTTGTCGCGCTCGACGCGCGACCCGTTGTCGCAAACAGCCTTTGTACCTGACATGTACCGCAGGATCAGAGTGGGTAGCCGATAGACAGCATCAGAGTGTTGCTCCAATACCCGGAACCACCCGTGCTGCTATTGGACGCCGCAGAGCTGCGGCCCAGGCTGAGTTCGAGCCGGCCGTTGTAAGACAGACGGCCATTGAGCGAAAGCTTGACCGTATAGACGCCCGCGCCAGCACCGTCGATGACCTGCTGGCCCGCACCTGCGGTTGCGTGCAGATTCCAGCCCGGGTGGAGTGTGTACACGCCAATCAGGCTGAGCTGCGCGACACGGTAGTTGGCGGGGTTGAAATAGATCCCGTGGCTGGGCCGGCTGCTGTGGAAGATCCGCGTCGACAGTTCCGCGCCGAGAGCCGACGTGGTATCGGGGATGTCGTAGGGGCTGATCAAGACGCGCAGCGTGCAACCATCGCGCTGGTTGCCATCACTGAAAGTCTGATGGTAATAGGTGGGCAGGACGTACCAGTGGGTGGAAGGGCGAAAATGCGCGCCGAGACTGTAAGTGTCGTAGATCAGGCGATTGGCGGTCGCCAGATCCGTCAGGATGGGCGCACGTTCCGCGGCGGCGCCAAAGCTGAAACTGTCGCTTGACTGCAGCGTCCAGTTGGCATGGCCCTGCAGGAATTCCCAGTTGCCCGTGTGGCCGACCCCAAGATCCAGATCGACATGATGGATGTCGTTGATGCGCAGCTGCGAGGTAACCGAAAGGCTGTTCACCTGCCGTGCCCGCTGGTCGCCCGTCACTCGTGTTGTGTCGACAGCCATGCCCCAGGCCTGCACCAGCGCATTCCCGCTGTAAGGCGCAAACCGGAAAGCGCTGCCGACGCTGTAAACGTCGAGCCCGTCGCTGTCGTGGCTGAAGCCGAAGCTGCCTCGTATCTGCGGTGCCAAGGCATAACGCATGTCGTTCTGCGCCAGCAGATACTGGGTGCCCAGGTATCCACCCGTCGTGGGCGGTGTCACGGCTTGCAGGTAGGCCGGACTCTTGTCCTGCCAACCCAGCGCCTGCAGCGCGCGCAGCAATTCCAGCGTGGGTCGGGCCTGACCCCTGGCGAACGGAGCGACCAGTGCATAGGCTGCACGCGGATAATCCTGGGCATTGAGTGACTGCGCCAGCCCGGTATCGGCAGCCTGTCGCGTCGGCACATCGGTGGCGTGCTCACGGGCCAGCCGGAAGGCAGTGGCGGCGGCCGGATAGTCGCCGAGCCACAGCACCGACCTGCCAAGACCAAGGGCCGCGGCGTAGGTGTCTTCAGGATCCCCGTCCGGCTGCGCCAATGCCGCGGCAAACAGCACGCGGGCCTGACCCGGCTGTCCGGCCTCCAGCGCGGCACGGCCCTCGCGGATAGCGGTGGCCGTCGAGATCGTCTGGGCATGCGAGGGCGCCACCAGCAACAGTGCCAACAGTGAACACAGCGGCAGGTGCAGCCTCATTTGGTGCCCCAGTGCTTGCGCAAGTTGAGTATTTCGGACAGATAGCCCAAGACGCAGCCAGGCTGCAGCACGATGCCGTAGAACAACGTATAGACGATGAAGCCGACCGGATTGCGACGCACCTTGAGTCCCTGTGCCTTGAACATCCGCGACTGGATGAAGAACATCACGTAGTTGACGATCATGGCCAGCGGCAGCACCAGCAGGGTCATCGGCCCCGCCACCCAGTAGATGCCGAACAGCGCCAGCACCAAGCCCGGAATGAAGAACAGCGTATAAACCACATCCATGTAGGGAAACAGCAGGTTCCACCAGATGAAGATTGTGCTCATGCGCCAGCGGAACAACAACCGGCCATGCGCCTTGAATGCCTCGATCAACCCGCGTGACCAGCGCTGCCGTTGCCGGATGAACTGTTTGAACGTGGTGGGCGCGTTGGTGAAGGAAACGGCATCCTCGCAATAACCCACCCGATGGCCCGCGTTGAGTATCCCCCAGCTCAGCACAATGTCTTCGCCCACCGACTCCGGCCAGCCACCGAGATGGCGCAGCACATCCGTGCGATACAGCGAGAATGCGCCCTGTGCCACCAAGGTGCCCTGGAACAGGCTTTGCAGCCGCTTGATGGCGGCAATGCCGTGGAAGTAGTCCCACTCCTGGATTCTCGTGATCAGGTTCAGTCGTGAATTGCGCAACATCACGGTGCCGGCCACCGCTGCCGTGTTTGGTGGGTCGCTGAGGAAACGACCGACGAGGTTTTTCAGTGCATTCCTGTACAAATAGGAATCGCCGTCCAGGGTGATCGTGAGCGGATGGCTGGCCAGCTTGAGACCCTCATTGAGCGCGTTGGCCTTGCCGCGGTTCTGCGGCAGGTTGATCACACGCAACCACGGATAGTTGACACCCGCCAGCCGCGCCATCGTGGCATCGGTCGAACCGTCATTGATCACCAGCACCTCGAGCGGTGCCGGATAGTCCTGCTGATCCAGGCTGGCGAGCGTGGAGACGATGGAGTCCTGCTCGTTGTACGCTGCCACCAGCACCGTGACGCCGGGAAACAACGTGATCGCGGCACGCGGCGGGCGCCGGTCGAGCAGCAGACCCACCACCAGGAACGCATTCATGAAGCCGGGCAGGATGGCAATGCCAAAAATGACCAGATAGGCAAGAATGCTGCCTACGATGAGTGACAGATCGGCGATCCAGCGTTGCGCCAGCAAAAAGGACGTCACCATCCACGCCAGCGACAAGGCGAGCGTGATGGCGAACTTCATCCGCACCGACAGGTAATGACGTCGGCTGCCGCCGCCAACGGCCACCACCGCGGCAGAATCGCCGAGCGGGGCAATCGGCAGTGCCTTCTTGAACTCGTCGTCGTGCAAGCGCGTGGTCATCGTGGGGTAGAGGCGTTCTGGCAAGTGATGGTGAAAAGAAACCCGCAGCTATCCCCGGCAACCGATCTGACCGGCCGCTGTTGATGGCGTCGTGGCGCGATGATCCTGAATGGGCCGCATCAACTTGCAGCTCGATTCTGTGATTCAGGTCATAAGCACATGCACTTACTATGCCAAGTCCATGGAAACGAGCGTGGTCCAGCGGATCCCAGCTCGACGCAGCCAGCCTCGCCGGCATGACCTCAAATCTCCGACGTGCCTGGTACACGGCAACGACGTATCCGGGCACAAATTGACCGCTCATGGTGGCTCGGCGACCGGGAATGGGTTCGCGGGTTCGTCGAGAATGACGGTTGAACCATCGGGCAGGTGAGTCGATATCCGAGCCAAGGGCTGCCCCGTTGAAGAGCGCGGGTTCATGCGGGACCCAGCCGCTCCTCCAGCGAGTTGCGCCCGGGAAACGCACCTTCCTGCGGGGATAGGTCAGCCGCAGGGCAGCATTGCGCAATTCATGCCGTTCCCGAGGAAATCGTCGACGATGAGCAGGGAAGCGGGCATGGTGATGGCGCTTGCCAGGGGACCTTGTTGCAGCGGGTCTACTTCGCCTTGCCCTGGTTCGCCACTGCGGCCATATTGGCAGCAATTGCGTGAGCGTCGCCCAGATACTCGTGGCGCAGCAGTTTCCGTGCGTCGTCGAACTCGTAGACCAGCGGAACACCATTGGGGATGTTCACGCCCACCATGTCTTCATCGGAAATGCCGTCGAGGTATTTCACCAGCGCTCGCAGCGTATTGCCGTGCGCGGCCAGCAGCACGCGCTGGCCGGCCTTGATCGCCGCTGCCAGCACTTCGTGGAAATACGGCAGCACGCGGACCACCGTATCTTTCAGGCACTCGGTATCGGGGATGCCCTTCGGGTCGAGCGCGGCGTAGCGCGGGTCATGCACGGATTCGTTCGTGCTGCGCTCCAGCGACGGCGGCGGGATGTCGTAGCTGCGGCGCCAGATCTTGACCTGCTCTCGCCATGCTGGGCGGCGGTCCCGGCCTTGTGAAGGCCGGTCGGCGCGCCGTAATGGCGCCCATTGAGGCGCCGGTCGGTAAGCACTGGCGGCCACATCAGGCCCATAGCGAGGACGTCGCCAAGCGCTTCGTGCCGTTGATCGATGAGTTCTACGACCGCCACGTCAAACTGGTGCTCAGCGCTGCTGCCGCGAGCACCGAGCTCTACGACAGCAAGCGCCTGCGTGCCGGATTCGGCCGCACCGAATCACGACTTGTCGAGATGCGGAGAGTGGAATACCTGGCGCTGCCGCACCTCCCGGAGTGATCGTTGCCATCCGACGCGGGCCTCTGACGTCGCGCCAAACGACCAGGATCAGGCGCGCTGCAAGGCGCGCCAGCGGGTTTCGAGCACCAGCATCGTGAACGCGTAGATCACCACGATCGTCGCGGGGATCGCCACGAAACGCTGTTCCGGAAGGAGATACCAGACAGCCAGTATCGCGACAGTGCGACTCAGCGCATGGGCGACGCCGATCCAGTGCCGGATGATCCACGACAACGGCAGCCACATCAGCCCCGTCAGGATGCCCACGCTCAACGGCAGCGAGGTGTAGTCGCGCAAGAAGAACGGAATGGCGATCGCGTAGACCAGCAGCGACGCCGCCACGGTCAGCAGGAACAGCGAGTCGAATGCGTTCTTCGGCCGCGACTTGTCGAGAAAATTCTCTCCGGTGAAACGGGACAGCAGCATGCCCAGGTAGGCAATGCTGCCGGTGGCAATGAACAGCGCCCACACCGCATACACCGGTGCCAGCCACGCGCCGGCCACCCCAGCGACCAGCCACGCGATGGAGCCGGCCAACGGCATCGCCAGGAATCGGCGCCGCGAAAATTCGTCGCGCTGGAGATCGAGCGAGCGGATCGGAGCTTGTACAGCCTGGCTCATGGCACCTCCTCAAGTCGGATCGACACAGCGAATCTCACTCAAGGTGGGTCGCCGTACCCGCCGGCTGCGTGCGCAGGAAGCGGCGGTGATGAACCAGCACGCCGCTGTAATAGACGATGTAGTACCCCACCAGCAGGCCGATCACAAGCATGGTCAGCGGACTCGACGCGTAGCCCATCGGCTGCATCGGCATGACCGGGTCGTGGGCCGTTGCCAGCACGGAAGCCTGTTGCATTTGCGGCCACACCACCACCAGCCGCCAGGCCAACCTTCCGAGCAGCAACACCGTGAGCAAGGCGCCGATCCACGGGTTGGGCACATAGCAATCGCCTTTGACCGGGTCCACCTCGAAACGGGTCAACTGCAGCCCCACCAGACCAATCGCGCCACCGATCAGGACGCCGCCGAACAGACCCTCGGCCAGCGCCAGATGGCGGAAGCCGCTGAGCGCAAGCAAGCCCGCGACAAACGCGAAGATCACGATGCGCGCGATCATCCGCTTGCGCCGGATCCGCTGTCGACCGAACTGCCGGCCGACGCGCCGCCACACGATCAGCGCGAGCAGCGGCAAGATGATCAGGTAGCTGGTTAGATGGGCAGGCATGGGGACACCCTGAAGATGGACTTGAGGCCAGCTTAGCGGGGCAAGCAGGTGCCAACGACTGACTTTTGTCACCTATCAGTGGACACGGGATTGCCCGCTACTGCTGGCTGATTCAAAAAGCATCAGGCAGCCGGGCATGATTCTCGAGGTGCCAGAGGCGATGCTGCGGCGACCCCTACTTTGCCTTGCCCTGGGCGGCCACTGCGGCCATCTTGGCGGCGATCGCCTCGGCGTCACCCAGGTACTCGTGGCGCAGCGGATTCAACGTATCGTCGAACTCGTACACGAGCGGGACGCCATTGGGAATGTTCACGCCCACAATGTCTTCATCGGAAATGCCATCGAGGTATTTCACCAGCGCGCGCAGCGAATTGCCGTGCGCGACCAGCAACACGCGCTGGCCGGCCTTGATCGCCGGCGCGAGTACCTCGTGCCAATAGGGCAGCACGCGGGCCACCGTATCTTTCAGGCACTCGGTATCGGGGATGTCCTTCGGATCGAGTGCGGCGTAGCGCGGGTCATGCACGGATTCGTTCGCGCTGCGCTCCAGCGACGGCGGCGGAATGTCGTAGCTGCGGCGCCAGATCTTGACCTGGTCCTCGCCATACCGGGCGGCGGTCTCGGCCTTGTTGAGGCCGGTCAGGGCACCGTAGTGGCGCTCGTTGAGGCGCCAGTCGGTGAGCACCGGCAGCCACATCAGGTCCATCTCATCCTGCACGCCCCACAGCGTGCGTACCGCGCGCTTGAGCACCGAGGTATGCGCCACGTCGAAACTCAAATCCGCTGCCCGCAACAAGCGACCGGCTTCACGCGCTTCAGCCATGCCCTGCTCGGTGAGATCGACGTCGGCCCAGCCGCTGAAGCGGTTGTCGAGGTTCCACTGGGACTGGCCGTGGCGAAGCAGTACGAGCTTGTGCATGATGATGGTCATCGCGATAACGTCGGCCGCCCATGGTGAAGGTCGGCTCCGCCAGCGTCAAATGTCACCCCTGCCACAGGTCACGCTAAACCGGCCTGCCCGCTGGCGCATCCTATAGGTTGCCCACTACGGGTTCACCACTACAAGGAGATTGCCATGCGTCGACTCACGACGACATTCATGCTTGCCGCGCTCGCCCTGGGTCTGCCCCTGTTCGCCAGCGCGGATCAAGGCGACATCGACAAGGTCAACGGTGCCGTGCGGGTCGAGGCCGGACAGCAAGCGGGCAACGTCAGCACGGTCAATGGCGCGGTGTACATCGGGAACGGCGCCAGCGTGCAAAAGGCCGGCACCGTCAATGGCGCCATCATGCTCGGCGATCACGCCCAGGCCGCCGCATTGGGCACGGTCAACGGGGCCATCACCCTGGGCAATGCCAGCAAGATCAGCGGCGACGTCAGCGCGGTCAATGGCAGCATCCGTCTGGGCAAAGGCGCCGAAGTCGGCGGCAAGCTTGGCAACGTCAACGGCACGATCACGCTGGACGAAGCCCATGTCGCCGGTGGGATCGAAACGGTCGACGGCGACCTTGCGATCGGCGCGAACTCGCGCGTCGAGGGTGGCATTCTGGTCAACAAGCCCGGTGGCTGGTTTCACTTCAACCTGCGCACGCCGGTGGTGGTGATCGGCCCGCACGCCGTGGTGCAGGGCGCGCTGGAGTTCAAGCGCGAGGTGGAGTTGAAGGTCAGTGACAGCGCGCAGATCGGGCCGGTCAAGGGCGCCACGGTGGTGAGGTTCAGCGGCGACAATCCGTGAAGAGCGAAGGGACGAGGCGCGAGTAGCGAGGGCGCAAAACCGAACCTGGGTGACGTGCTGCATCGACAATGGGGCGGGTCACCCGCTACTTGCCTGCGCTTCAACTATACCCAGTCGCGCGGCTTCAGGTAGTCACCCAACTCTGCCTCGGCGGAGCCGGGCTCGGGCGTGTAGGCGTATTCGAAGCGTACGCGCGGCGGCAGGCTCATCAGGATCGACTCGGTGCGCCCGCCGGACTGCAGGCCGAACAGGGTGCCGCGATCGTAGACCAGGTTGAACTCCACGTAGCGACCGCGCCGGTACAGCTGGAACTCGCGCTCGCGCTCGCCGTAGGACATGCCCTTGCGGCGTTCGACGATCGGCAGGTAGGCGTCGAGAAAACCCTGACCGACTGCCTGGGTGAAGTCGAAGCAGCGCTCGAAGCCGCCCTCGTTCATGTCGTCGTAGAACAGACCGCCCACGCCACGCGTCTCGTCGCGGTGCTTGAGGTAGAAGTACTCGTCGCACCATTGCTTGTAGCGTGGGTAGACGTCGGCACCAAAGGGCTGGCACAGGTCACGCGCCACGGCATGCCAATGGTGCACGTCCTCGTCGTGTGGATAGAACGGGGTGAGATCGAAGCCGCCACCGAACCACCACACCGGCTCCACCCCATCCTTGCTGGCCTCGAAATAGCGCACGTTGGCGTGGGTGGTTGGCACGTGCGGGTTCTTCGGATGCAACACCAGCGACACGCCGGTGGCGATGAAGCTGCCGCCGGCCAATTCCGGCCGATGCGCCGTGGCACTGGGCGGCAACTGGTGGCCTGACACGCGCGAGAAGTTCACCCCGGCCTGCTCGAACACCGCGCCGTCGCGCAGCACGCGGGTGCGCCCGCCTCCGCCTTCGGCACGTGTCCATGCGTCTTCCTCGAAGCGTGCGCCGCCATCGGCCTGTTCGATGGCGGCGCAGATCCGGTCCTGCAGTTCGCGCAGGAAGGACTCGGCACGGTCGGCTTGCTCGCTCATCACTTCATTCCGTCAGGTCAGCTCGAGAATTTTAGCAAGAATCATTCGCAGCTACTACGTGACGCGGCGTCGTATTCCTGCAACTGGCGCGGCGCGCGGGCCATCGCCATCGTCCGCCACAGTCGACCGGCATGTTCGCAGAGCATTCATCTGCTGCTGGCGACGATGTCCGGACTGCTATGCAATCTCCGAGACGACCGGTACGCTTTCCCGATGCCTCTGCAGATGACACCACTCGCGGTCACCGCGTACACCGCAACTTCCGCGCTGGGCCACGGTCTGGCCAGTCAGTTCGATGCCCTTGCGCACCACCGCAGCGGCTTGCGTCCGAATGACATCAGCAGCGCGCCGCTGGCGTGCTGGATCGGTCGGGTCGAAGACGTGGAAGCTGTCGTCCTGCCCCGTGGCATGACCCACTGGGACTGCCGCAACAACCGGCTGGCCTGGCTGGGCCTGCAACAGGATGGCTTCGTGGATCGCGTGTGTGCGGCGCGCGCGCGCTATGGCGCCACCCGCATCGCCCTGCTGCTTGGCACATCCACCGCCAGCATCGGCGCCACCGAGGAAGCCTATCGCCGGCTCGACGAGGCTGGCCGCCTGCCCGAAGACATGCGGCATCCGGCGATCCACACGCCGCATTCGCTGAGTGCTTTCGTGGCCACCGCTCTCGAACTGACCGGTCCATGCCTGACCGTTTCCACCGCCTGCTCGTCCAGCGCCAAGGTGTTTGCCAGTGCCGAACGGATGATCCGCCTCGGCCTGATCGACGCGGCCGTGGTGGGCGGCGTGGATACCTTGTGCGACAGCGTGTTGTTCGGCTTCAACGCGCTGGAACTGGTCTCCACCACGCCGTGCCGGCCCTTCGACGCGGCGCGCGACGGCATCTCGATCGGCGAGGCCGCCGGCTTCGCCCTGCTGGAGCGGGTGGACGCGGCGCCCGAGGCGCCACAGCTGCTGGGCTACGGCGAGGCCAGCGATGCCCATCACATGTCCACGCCGCACCCCGAGGGACTGGGCGCCGAGCTGGCGCTGCGCGACGCGCTCGCCCGGGCCGGACTCGAGGCTGGCCAGGTCGATTACATCAACCTGCACGGCACCGCGAGCCAGAAGAACGACGAGGTCGAGGCAGCGCTGGTCAACCGCAGTTTTCCTGGCAGCACGCGGGCCAGTTCCACCAAGGGCTACACCGGCCACACGCTGGGTGCGGCCGGTACCGTCGAGGCGGCGGTAGCCTTGCTGGCGATCGAGCATGGCCTGGTGCCGGGCAACCTCGGCGGCGAAGCGCCCGATCCGCAGTGTGGCGCATCGTTCGCCTGGCGCAACGAACAGCAACGCATCGAGGTGGCGCTGAGCAATTCGTTCGGCTTCGGCGGCAACAACGCATGCCTCGCGTTCGCGCGGGCGGGATTCAGCGCATGAGCGCGATGCGGGTCTGGGTGGAAGGCGTCGGTTTGTGGTCGCCGCAACTGAGTGATTTCGCGGCATTGCGGGATGTACTGGACGGAAAAGCCCCGGCACTTTCGCCAGCCCGCCCAGCCGCCGCCATGTTGCCTTCGAACGAACGTCGGCGGGCGCCGGAGAGCGTGCTGCTGGCCGTCGAGGCGGCCGGTCAGGCGGTGGCCATGAGCGACCGCGACGCCGCCACGCTGGCTTGCGTATTCGCCTCCTCGCATGGCGACCAGCCGATCACCGACTACATGTGCGCCACCCTGGCGCAGGCGCCGACCGCGCTGTCGCCGACCCGTTTCCACAACTCGGTGCACAACGCGCCAGTGGGCTACTGGACGATCGCCAGCGGCTGCCACGCACCCTCCACCGCGGTGGCTGCACAGCGCGCGAGTTTCGGCGCCGGCCTGCTGGAGGCGGTATGCCAGGTACTGGCCGAACAACGCGCCGTGCTGCTGGTATGCTACGACACCGCCGGCAGTGGACCGCTGGGCGAAGTCACCGGCTGCGGACAATCGTTCGCCTGCGCACTGGTGCTGGCGCCGGCCGTCGGCGCGTCGAGCCTGGCAGCACTCGACCTGGAGCGGTCGGGTGATCACATCGATACGCCCCTGCCCGAGCCGCTGGCGGGCTGGCGCAATGACAACCCGTCGGCGACCGGCTTGGCCCTGCTGTTCTTGCTGAGCCAGGGCTCCGGCAGCTGCCGGCTGGCCGCATCGGAGACGCTCGGCCTCAAGATTGAAGTGGACCGCATCGAGCGGGGACCCATGGCGTGAAAGCCGTCGCCGCACGCTGGTGCGTGTTGATTCCCTGTCTCAACGAGGCAGCGGCGATCCAGTCCGTGGTTGAATCCGTTCTCGCCCTCGGCGCACCGGTGATCGTGGTCGACGACGGCTCGGACGACCGCACCCCGGACATCGTGGCGACCCTGCCGGTAACCTTGCTGCGTCATCCCCGGCGCCAGGGCAAGGGCGAGGCGCTGCGCAGCGGCTTTCGCGAAGCGTTGCGCCAGGGCTACGAGGCCGTGCTCACCATGGATGGCGATGGCCAGCACCTGGCCAGTGACATCCCGCGCATCGTGGCAGCGGCTGCGCGTTTTCCGGATCACATCGTGATCGGCGCGCGCCTGCTGGACAAGGCGCAGCAGCCGAAGGGACGCCGTCGCGCCAATGCCGTGGCCGACTGGGGGATATCATGGGCCTGCGCGCAGCCGATCGCCGATACCCAGAGCGGCCAGCGCTGGTACCCGCGAGCCGCCATGGATCTGGTCGACCTGCCGGCCGAGCATTTCGTGTTCGAGGCGGCCATCCTGATCGCGGCATCACGCGAAAGTAAACTGGGCGTGGCCTCGGTACCGATCGCCTCGCGCTACCACGGCGCCTTCCGTCCCAGCCACCTCAACCCGGTACGTGATGTCACCCGCATCACCATCTATACGATCGGACGGGTGATCCATTACGGCCACATCGTCGCGAGCTATCGCCGCTCGCGCAGGCGGCCGCAGGTGATCGAGCCGACTGTAGCCGCCGCCGAATAGCTCCACGCGACAGGCGCGGTGGTTGGTGATGCTGTTGGCCTCAGGGGCTGGGAAACCATGACCACCGTGGCGAGCGCGTCGTCGGGCGCTCGTGACAAGGTGTCGTGCGGGCACTACCGGGAGTTTGGCAGACCCAATGACCCGGATTTACCCGTGGTGCGCCGTTGGTGCGGGCGTTCGGCGGCGCTCGTACCACAGGCACTTCTTCCGGTTGCAGCAGGCGGGCGGTGTTTTCGCAGCCTCTCAGCCCGGCAGCAAGGCCTGCCCGATCTGGCTCAGACCGTCGGAGTCCAGCAATTCCAGTTCGCGGCCCTCGATGCGGATGAGCTTCTGCGCGCGGAAGCGACTCAGCACGCGACTGACCGTTTCCGCGGCCAGTCGCAGATAGTTGGCAATGTCCCCGCGCGACATGCTGAGGTGGAAACGAGTGGCGGAGAAGCCGCGCGCAGCGTAGCGACTGGCCAGATCCATCAGGAAGGCGGCCACGCGTTCATCGGCGCTGTGGTCGCCGGCCAGCAGGCTGGCGCTGCCCAGCTCCTTGCTCAGCATCCGGAACAGGTGCTTCTGCACCGCTGGCACGCGCGAGGCCAGCGCGCTCATCGCGGGGAACGAGAAGCGACAGAAGAACGCGGTATCCAGCGCCACGGCATCGCAGGGGAAGTACTCCGGGTAGATCGCGTTGAGGCCAATCACCTCGCCGGGCAGGTAGAAGCCTAGCACCTGCTCGCGACCTTCCTTGTCGATCACTCGGGTTTTCACCGTGCCACCACGCACCGCAAAAATAGCGCGGAACGGATCGCCGGTGCGGAAGATGTGCTCGCCAGCGCGGAACGGCCCCACGTGTTCGACCAGGCACTGCAGCTCGGCCAGTTCGAGCTTGTTGTAGCCGGCGACGACACAGGCATTGGAGAACGCGCAGGTGCCACAGAAGCGCGTCTCGTCGCCGTCGTCGGCAATCGGGTTGGGTGGCTCGGGCAGACGCCCTGCCAGGTGTTTGGATTGCATGTTGCCGATGGGTTTCGCCCGGTCAGGCCGCGTGGATCAGATTACGCGCGAATAGCGCGCCGCCTGTGTCCCGTCGTCGAGATAAGCGTCGAAACACATGGCAATGATACGCAACAGCAGCCGCCCACGCGAGGTCACCCGGATCTCGCGGGTATCTTCCAGCACCAGGCCGTCGTCGATCAGCGGCACCATCCGCTGTCGTCCCTGCATGAAATACTCGTCGAACAGCAGCCGATGGCGCGCGCCAAAATGTTGCTTGTCGACGACGCCGTGGCACATCAACTCGCCGATCAGCTCGCGCCGGATCAGGTCGTCCTCGTCCAGCACCAGGCCGCGCACCACCGGCAGGCGTCCGGCATCCAGCGCCCCGTAGTAGCCGATCAGGTCGCGCGAGCTCTGGCTGTAGCTGTCGCCGACGCGCCCGATCGCGCTGACGCCCAGCCCCACGATGTCGCAATCGCCATGCGTCGAATAGCCCTGGAAGTTGCGCTGCAGCGTACCGGCGCGCTGCGCCAGCACCAGTTCGTCGCTGGCCTTGGCGAAGTGATCCATGCCGACATAGACGTAGCCCGCCGCCGACAGCTGTGACAAGGCGCAGCCGAACAAGGCCAGCCGCGTCGCCGGATCCGGCATGTCGGCTGCGGCAATTTGCCGCTGTGCCTTGAACATCTCCGGCAGGTGCGCGTAGCCGTACACCGCCACGCGATCGGGATTCAGGGCCACCACCTGGTCCAGCGTGCGGCTGAAACCGGCGACCGTCTGAAGCGGCAGACCGTAGATCAGGTCGACGCTGGCCGAACGGAATGACGACTCGCGGGCGGCGTCGAGCACCTCGCGGGTCTGCTCGAAGCTCTGGATGCGGTTGACCGCCTTCTGCACCACCGGATCGAAATCCTGGACGCCAACCGAAATGCGGTTGAAGCCCAGTTCACCCAGCGCGCGAATATAGTTGCCATCGGCAAAGCGCGGGTCGATCTCGATGCCGTACTCGCGGTCGGCGGCATGACTGAAGCTGAAGTGTCGCCCCAGCGACTCCAGCAGCTCGCCCATCTGCGTGGTGTCGAGGAAGTTCGGCGTACCGCCACCGAAGTGCAGCTGGGTTACCGGCCGATCGCGATCGAACAGCGGCGCGATCAGCTCGATCTCGCGGTACAGTCGCTGCAGATATCGATCGGCCTGGCTGGCGTCGCGAGTGATGATCCGGTTGCAGCCGCAGTAGAAACACGGACTGGTGCAGAACGGCACGTGTACATATACCGACAGCGCCCGCGGGATCGGCTCCTCGTTGGAGGCGCGAATCACGCCGCGCAACGCCGCCTCGTCGAACTCGGCGGTGAAGTGCGGTGCAGTCGGATAGCTCGTATATCGCGGCCCGGCGACGTCGTAGCGCGCGATCAGGGCCGCGTCGAACTCAGGGGGAGTGATAGCTGTAGTCATGCTGCGGAGTCTGTCGACTATACCGAACGCATGCCTTGATCCGTGTCAATTACAGCCACTATCCCGGTGACGCCGCAACGGCCGCGGGAGTCCGCTCGCGGCCCCCTGCGGGCGGGCTTCAGGGTCGATGCGGCTCGATCCGCTGCTCGATCGAGCCGAAGATCGAGGCACCCGCGGCGTCGGTGACGTCGATCTTCAGGCGGTCGCCGAACTTCAGGAACGGTGTCGAGGGCTTGCCATCGCGTAGGGTCTCCACGGTGCGCTGCTCGGCCAGGCAGGAAGCGCCCCTGGAGGTGTCCTGATTGGCGATGGTGCCGGAGCCGACGATGGTACCGGCCGTCAACGGACGTGTACGCGCCACGTGCGCCACCAGTTCGGCGAAGCTGAATTGCATGTCGACGCCGCACTCGGCCTCACCGAACCACTGGTCGTTGAGCCAGGTGCGCATCGGCAAATGCAGCTTGTCGCCGCGCCACGCATCGCCCAGTTCGTCCGGCGTCACCAGCACCGGCGACAGCGCCGAGCGCGGCTTGGATTGCAGGAAGCCGAAACCCTTCGCCAGCTCGCCGGGGATCAGGCCGCGCAGGCTGACGTCGTTGACCAGGCCGATCAGCTGGATGTGGTCGGAGGCTTGCTCCGGCGCCACCGCCATCGGCACGTCGTCGGTGACCACGACCACCTCGGCTTCCAGATCGATGCCGAAGTCCTCGCTGGGCACCACCACCGGATCGTGCGGACCGAGGAAGCCTGCACTGGTGGCCTGGTACATGAGCGGGTCCGTGTAGAACGACTGCGGCACCTCGGCGCCACGGGCGCGGCGCACGCGTTCGACGTGGGGGAGGTAGGCCGACCCATCAACGAATTCGTAGGCACGCGGCAGCGGGGAGGCCAGCGCGCCCAGGTCCAGCGCAAACGCGGCCGCGGCCTCACCCGCGTTGAGTTGTTCCGACAACGCATTCAACCGCGGCGCCGTGTTCGACCAGTCATCAAGCGCCGCCTGCAGGGTCGGCGCGATACCGTCAGCCTTCACCGCACGGGTGAGGTCGCGGCTGACGACGATCAACGTGCCGTCGCGGCTGCCCTGTTTCAGTGATCCAAGTTTCATGGTGGGTCCTTCAGGTGGGTATCAGTTCGGCGACATCGTCGTGCAGTGCCGCGAGGCCGCGATCGAGTGTGACCAGACGCCCTTGGTGCTTGCGCGCCAGGGCAGCGAGATAGGCATCCGTCACCTGCTTGTGGCCGAGCACGCCGTGCGGGCGCACCTGCGCATAGGGCAGGTCGTCAGGCCAGAAGCGGTGGCGCGGGTCGGCGGCCAGCTTGCCCAGTTCACGCTGGGCATCGCGCATGCCGTCGTGTTCACTGACCCGCACGATCCAGCGCGTCAGCGCGCCTTCCACCACCGGGCAGGTGGCAAATTCACCTCGCAAGGCAACGAACCAGTTGCGCGCGATGATGTGATGCACGTGATCGCCTGCGAACAGCGCAATCAGCACGTTGGCGTCCAGCAGCCGCGTCACCATTCGTCGTCCAGCGCCTTGACGTCGTCGATGGTGACCGGCCGGCCGGTACGGAATACGCCCAGGCCGGTTTCCGGGTCGACATCGTAGTTGCCCGCAGCATCAGCCACGCTGGCCGGCGCCTTGAGCCCACGCAGCGCCAGCTCCACCACCAGCTTGCTGAAGCTGACGCCTTGCTGGCGCGCCAGGCTGGTGAACAAGGCGTGCTCGCGCTCGGGAATATCCAGGGTGGTACGCATGATTTCTTTCCCGCCACGGAAGGCTTGCATCATGATGTCAATACATCGTGATGTCAACCTGTCACGGTACGTGGAAATGTTTCTGCAAGCCTTGCCAGCACTGTTGGTAATCGCCTTGCAGCTGTGGCGCGTCCAGCGCCTGCCGGACAGGGCGGATCACCTTGCGCGTCTCGAACATGAAGGCCATGGTGCCGTCGATGACATCCGGTGCCGACGGGTCCGCATTCGACGCTTTTTCGAACGTGGCCGCATCCGGGCCGTGAGCGCTCATGCAGTTGTGCAACGAGGCGCCCCCGGGGACGAAACCCTCGGCCTTGGCGTCGTAGACGCCGGTGATCAGGCCCATGAATTCGCTGGCGACGTTGCGGTGGAACCAGGGTGGGCGGAACGTGTGCTGCGCCACCAGCCAGCGCGGCGGGAAGATCGCGAAATCCACGTTCGCGGTGCCGGGCGTGTCGCTGGCCGAGGTCAGCACGGTGAAGATCGACGGATCCGGATGGTCGACGCTGATCGAACCGATCGCGTTGAAGCGGCGCAGGTCGTACTTGTACGGCGCGCAGGTACCGTGCCAGGCGACCACATCCAGCGGCGAGTGGCCGATCGACGCGGTCCACAGCGCGCCCTGGAACTTGGTCACCAGTTCGAACTGACCCTCCACGTCCTCGAACGCCGCCACCGGCGTCAGGAAGTCGCGCGCGTTGGCCAGGCAGTTGGAGCCGATCGGGCCGAGCTCGGGCAGGCGCAGCAACGCGCCGAAGTTCTCGCACACGTAGCCACGCGCGGCGTCGTCGAGCAGGTCGACGCGAAAACGGATGCCGCGCGGAATCACCGCGATCTCCTGCGGCTCGATCTCGAGCACGCCCAGCTCGGTAGCCAGGCGCAATCGACCCTGCTGCGGCACGATCAGCAACTCGCCATCGGCGTCGTAGAAGAAGCGCCCCTGCATCGAGCGGTTCGCCGCATACAGATGGATACCGATGCCGCCCTGCTCGGCGGCGCCACCGTTGCCGGCCCAGGTGACCAACCCATCGAGGAAGTCGGTGGGCTGTTCCGGCAGCGGCAACGGATCCCAACGCAACAGGTTCGGCGTGGCCGGCGCCTCGTCGAAGCGGTTGTGGAAGCTGGCGTGCGCCAGCGGCTGGAACGGCTCGTGCACCACCCCGGGGCGAATCCGGTACAGCCAGCTGCGCCGGTTGAGATGCCGCGGCGCGGTGAACGCGGTACCCGACAATTGTTCCGCGTACAAACCATGCGCCACCCGCTGCGGCGAATTCTGTCCGACCGGCAGGGTGCCGGTGATGGCCTCGCTGGCGAACTCGTTGCCGAAGCCGGATTGGTAACCGCTGTTGACGATTTCCATGACGCTCTCCTCAGAGGAACCCGCGTTTGATCTGGTCGCGCTCGATCGATTCGAACAGCGCCTGGAAGTTGCCTTCGCCGAAGCCTTCGTTGCCCTTGCGCTGGATGATCTCGAAGAAAATCGGGCCGATCACGTTCTGGGTGAAAATCTGCAGCAACAGGCGCTTCTTCGTCTCCAGGTCGGCATCTATCAGGATCTTGTTCTTCGCCAGCCGCGGCACGTCTTCGCCGTGGTTGGGGATGCGCTCGTCAATGACTTCGAAATAGGTGTCCGGGGTGTCGAGGAATTCCACCCCGGCCTCGCGCATCTGCTCCACCGTGGTGTAGATGTCGTTGGTGAAACAGGCGACGTGCTGGATGCCCTCGCCCTGGTACGCGTCGAGGTATTCGTTGATCTGGCTCTTCGGGTCGTTCGACTCGTTCAGCGGGATGCGCACGATACCGTCCGGCGCCGTCATCGCCTTGGACACCAGGCCGGTCTTGGCGCCCTTGATGTCGAAGTAGCGGATCTCGCGGAAGTTGAACAGGCGCTCGTAGTAGTCCGACCATTTCTGCATGTTGCCGAAATGCAGGTTGTGGGTCAGGTGATCGATGAAGGTCAGGCCGAAACCGGCCGGATTCTGGTCGGCTCCCGCGACGGGCGCGTAGTCGCCATCGTAGATGCTGCCGGCATCGCCGTAGCGATCGACCAGGTACAGCATGCAGTCGCCGATGCCCTTGATCACCGGCGCCGCCACCGCCTTGCTCGCCTGCTTGTGCTCGACCGCCTCGCCGCCGTTGTCCAGCACGGTGGCCAGCACTTCGGTCGCCGGCTTCTTGAAGCGGATCGCAAAACCGCAGGCGCAAGGTCCGTGTTTGGCGGCGAAGTCGGCGGCGAACGAATCGGGATCCTCGTTGACCAGGAAGTTCACCCCGTTCTGACGGTATACCGTGATCGGACGGGACCGATGCTTCAGCACCGCGCTGAAGCCCATCCGCTTGAACAGTTCGTGCAGTTCGCCAGCGCGACCCTGCGGCGCGGCAAACTCCACAAATTCAAAACCGTCGATACCCATCGGGTTCTCGAATGTGGTGACCTGTATGCCGGGGTTGGGTTGGGCGTTCATGGCACTCTCCTGTGTGTCGGTGCACGATGGCCACGCGCGAGCGTGCCATCATCTGGGGTAACCCCAAGTTATAGTTTCGAGTGAAACCATTTGCAAGGAGCTCTGCCGCAATGTCCGCCAACCACAAGCCCGCCCCGGCGACGGCCGAGCATGCCCCGCTGCAGTTGGAGCACTTCCTGCCTTATCGGCTGTCGATCCTGTCCAACACGGTCAGCCAGACGATTGCGGACGACTACCAGGAGCGTCACGACCTGTCGATGACCGAATGGCGCGTGATGGCGGTGCTGGCGCGCTTCCAGGGGCTTTCCGCGCGCGAGGTGGCCGAGCGCACGGCGATGGACAAGGTGGCGGTGAGCCGGGCCCTGGCGCGGCTGGTGGCGGCGGGCCGGGTGGACCGCACCGTCCACGACCAGGACAAGCGTCGCTCGGTGCTCCACCTCAGTACCGAAGGCTGGGCCTTGCACGACGAAGTGGCGCCGATGGCCCGGACGCGCGAGCGCGAACTGCTCGCGAAACTCGACGCGGAAGAGCGTGCATGGTTGACCCGGATTCTGGACAAGCTGCTGGCCGAGGACGGACCGGCCCTGGCCGACGACGCCAAAAGCCGGGAGCCGCCGCACTGACGGGTGCCGTGCCGGCACCGGATCAGGGCGATCAGATACCCGCGCGACGCAGGCGGCGTCGCGCGGGTCATCAGTAACCGGAGAATTCCTCGGTGCGGATGTTGTCTTCGTTCACCTTGAGGTCGACCAGCAGCTGGCGTATGGCCTTGACCATGCCTTCGGGGCCGGACAGGTAATACATGGGCTGGTTCAAGTCCGGAACATGTCTTCTCACCATCTCCGCCGTGACCAGCCCGCGTTCGCCCTGCCAGTCTGCGGTCGGTACATCGACGGTCATGATGTAGGTGAAGTTCGGATTGCCATGGGCCAAACGTTCGAAGTCGTTGCGGTACGGCAGTTGGCCCGGCGTACGGCTGGCATGCAGCAGCGTGATCTTGTGGCTCGTCTTGTCATGGGTAGCCTGCGCGATCATGCTGCGCACCGGCGTCACGCCGATACCGCCGATGATGAACACCGCCGGCGTGGATTCGGTCTTGTGCAAGGTGAAGTCGCCGTAGGGGGCGTCGAGCTTGACCTCACTGCCGATGGGCAGATCCTTCAATACACGCTTGAACGCGGTATCGCGCATCCGCGTCGCCGCCACCAGATCCGGCTCGAACGGAGCCTGCACCAGCGAAAACCCGCGGACGTTACCCTCCGCGTCGGTCTCCGGGGGATCGATCAGGGTGTAGTCGGCAAATTGTCCGGCGCGAAATTCGAAGCCTTCCGGCTTGGAAAAGTGAAAGGCCATGGTGCCTTCGGCGATGACCTCCTTCTTGATCAACTTGACGTTTGCCTGCATGACTCACCTCACTTCTGTATCCACCCGAAAGTATGCGGGCAGCGCGGTACAGCGGGTGTGAAACAGCTCTCGCCACTACCAGCGTCGCGGTGCCTTGCTGGGTGTCGGCGGAGCAACTTGCCGGCACAGCCGACAGCGACGCAGGTTCTGTCGCCTGGCGCTGTCTGGCAACGCTTCGCCATACAACGCCGGAGCGATCGATCAGGCGACCCCTGACACGACAGTCATGCCAGCGGCTGGCTCGGCGATGATCCGCGCACCCGCGCTATCCGTTCTGAGCGGCCTCGGCACCGAGCAGTTGCCGCAGCATGTAAGGCAAAATACCACCGTGAACGTAGTAGGCCGCCTCGGCCGGCGTGTCGATACGCACGACGGCATCGAACGCATTCACCTTGCCCTGCGCATCGATGGCCTTCACACGCACGTTGTGCGCAGGCGCCTTGCTGCCGGCCAGGCCGGCGATCTCGAAGGTCTCCTCGCCGGACAGACCCAGCGTCTCCGCACTCTGGCCGTCCCGGAACTGCAGCGGCAGCACGCCCATGCCGATCAGGTTGGAGCGATGGATGCGCTCGTAGGACTGCGCGATTACCGCCCGCACGCCGAGCAACGCGGTGCCTTTTGCCGCCCAGTCGCGCGAGGAGCCGGAACCGTATTCCTTGCCGGCCAGGATCACCAGCGGGGTGCCCGCCTTGATGTAGTTGACCGAGGCATCGAAGATGGTGCTCACCGGGCCGCCATCCTGCGTGAAGTCGCGGGTGAAACCGCCCTCGGTACCGGGCGCCAGCTGGTTGCGCAGGCGGATATTGGCGAAGGTGCCGCGGATCATCACCTCATGATTGCCGCGGCGCGAGCCGTAGGAATTGAAATCCTTGCGCTCCACGCCGTGCCCGGTGAGGTACTTGCCGGCGGGCGAATCCACCTTGATCGCACCGGCTGGACTGATGTGGTCGGTGGTGACCGAATCACCGAGCAGGGCCAGTACGCGCGCGCCCTTGATGTCGGTCAGCGCTGCCGGCTCGCGTTCCACCCCGTCGAAATACGGTGGCTGGCGCACGTAGGTGGAATCGGCATCCCACGTGAAGGCATTGCCCTCGGGCACTTGCAGGCTGCGCCAGTTGTCATCGCCGGCGAATACGTCGGCATAGCCCTTGGCGAACATGTCCGCTTGCAGACATTCGTCGATCACGTCCTGGATTTCGCGCGACGAAGGCCAGATGTCGCGCAGATAAACCGGCTTGCCGTCGGTGCCAATACCGAGCTGGTCCTTGAGCAGGTTGACATGCATTGTGCCGACCAGCGCATAGGCCACCACCAGCATCGGCGACATGAGGAAGTTCATCTGCGTCTGCGGGTGAATGCGCCCCTCGAAATTGCGGTTGCCCGAGAGCACGGAACACACGTTGAGGTCGTGTTCGGCCACCGCCGTGGCGACCTCCGCAATCAGCGGACCGGAGTTGCCGATGCAGGTGGTGCAGCCGTAGCCGACCAGGTTGAAGCCGAGCTGGTCCAGATATGGCGTGAGCCCGGCCCGGTCGTAGTAATCGGTGACCACGCGCGAGCCGGGTGCCAGCGAAGTCTTGACCCAGGGCTTGCGGGTCAGGCCTTTCTCGACCGCGCGCTTGGCCAGCAGGCCGGCCCCGATCATCACCAGCGGATTGGAGGTGTTGGTGCACGAGGTGATCGCGGCGATGACCACGTGACCGTTGTCCAGTTCGGCGCTGCCGCCGCTGGCCAGGGCGACCTCCACCGGCGCGTGCGGCCAGTCATGCACGAGATCGCTGTGGCCGGGGCTGCGGGGTGCGTCGCTGGCGCAGTCTTCCATGATCGACACCGGATCGCTGGCCGGAAACGATTCGTCGATGGCCTCGTCCAGGCAGCCCAGCACCGCCTCCGCGTAGGGCCGACCCTCGAGCAGCGCGCCCACCGCGCCGGGCGCAATCCGGACCGGGATGCGGTCCTGCGGACGCTTGGGTCCGGCAATGGAAGGCTCCAGCGTACCCAGATCCAGCTCGAGGGTCTGCGAATATTCGGCCTCGTGATTGGGGTCGTGCCACAGGCCCTGCGCCTTGGCATAGGCCTCGACCAGGCGTACCTGATGATCGGGGCGGCCAGTCAGCCGCAGATAGGCCAAGGTTTCGTCGTCGATCGGGAAGATCGCGCAGGTGGCGCCGTATTCCGGGCTCATGTTGCCCAGCGTGGCGCGGTTGGCCAGCGGGATGCGGGCCACGCCCGGCCCGTAGAAATCGACGAACTTGCCGACCACGCCGGTCTTGCGCAACAGCTCGGCGACGGTGAGCACCAGATCGGTGGCGGTGGTGCCCGGCGGGAATTCGCCGGTCAGCTTGATGCCGACCACCTGCGGGATCAGCATGCTCATCGGCTGTCCCAGCATGGCTGCTTCCGCCTCGATGCCGCCCACGCCCCAGCCCAGCACGCCCAGCCCATTGACCATCGGCGTGTGCGAGTCGGTGCCCACCAGCGTATCGGGATAGGCCAGCATGCCGTCCGGCCCCTCGCGGGTGAACACCACGCGCGAGAGGTACTCCAGGTTGACCTGGTGGCAGATGCCGGTATCCGGCGGCACCACCTTGAAATTGTCGAACGCCTGTTGTGCCCAGCGCAGCAACTGGTAGCGCTCCACGTTGCGCTCGAACTCAAGCTGCGCATTGATGGAAAAGGCGTCGCTCTCGCCGAACGCATCGACGATGACGGAGTGATCGATCACCAGCTCGCTGGGCACCAGCGGGTTGATCTGCTGCGGATCGCCGCCCAGCGCAATGATCGCGTCGCGCATCGCCACCAGATCCACCACGCACGGCACGCCGGTGAAATCCTGCATCAGCACGCGTGCCGGTGTGTACTGCACTTCCTGTTGCCCGGTAGCCTGGGGTTGCCAGTCCGCCAGCGACTGGATCTGCTCGCGGGTCACCAGACGGCCATCCTCGTTGCGCAGCAGGTTTTCCAGCAGCACCTTGAGGCTGTAGGGCAGTCGATGCGCGGTCTTGATCCGATCGAGCCGGTAAATCTGGTAATGGGTGTCGTCGACGCTCAATTGGTCGCGCGTGCCGAAGCTGTCGCTGCTCATGGAACTCTCCTCGTCGAGCTTGGAACACGCCGCCCGTCCGTTCGCCTGTCCGGCGATCAGCGGCGACGTGTGGGTGGTTATCGAAACGCCAGGTACAGGCTGGTGAACACGCCGATGGCCATCAGCGCCAGGCAGACCAGATCGACCGCGACCAGGGCTGCAAATTTCATGCGATCGGCATGCACGTAGTCTTCCACGATCACGCGCAAGCCCAGTTTCATGTGCCAGAACAATGCCACCAGCAGCACGGCCATGGTCACGGCCACCGCGGGCCGGCCCAGCCAGAGTGCCACCGCCTGGTGATCGCCGCGGGCGTGGGCGAGCAGCGACGCCACCAGCCACACCATGAGCGGCATCAGTGCCACCGCGGTCACCCGCTGCAACCACCAGTGGTGCGCGCCGGACTTGGCCGAGCCCAGGCCGATCGCGCGATACAGCGCCGAGGACCGGGCAGAGGCCGGATTGCGATCGAGTGGATCGTGCCGTTTCCAGTCGGACATGCGCCTACTCCAGAATCGCCAGGCCGAGCATCCAGGTTGCCACCGTCAGGATCACGCTGACCGCCACCATCGTCCAGCCGGACAGATAGATGCTGCGCAGTTCAAAGCCGAAATCCAGATCCCAGGCCAGATGCCGGATTCCGTTGCACAGGTGGTAGAACAGCGCGAAGGTGAAGCCCAGCAGCACCAGCATGCCGATCCACGAACGCAGCCAGCGATCAGCCAATGCATAAGTGTCGCCACCGTCCGCCACCGCGACCAGCCACGCCACCAGAAACACGCTGCCCACGCTGAGCAGCACGCCGGTCGTCCGGTGCAAGATCGACAGCACCGAGGTCAACTGCGGCTTGTAGATCTGGATGTCCGGGGAGCGTGGACGGAGCTTTGCCGTGGTCATCGCTCAACTCCGCCGCTGCTGGATCATCAGCTTGATCTGGGCGATCTTCTTGCCGGGGTTGAGCCCCTTGGGGCAGGTGCGGGTGCAATTGAGGATGGTATGGCACCGGTACAGCTTGAACGGATCCTCCAGCTCGTCCAGCCGCTCGGCGGTTGCCTCGTCGCGACTGTCCACCAGCCAGCGATGTGCCTGCAACAGCACCGCCGGCCCCAGGAAGCGATCGCCATTCCACCAGTGGCTGGGGCAACCAGAGGTGCAGCAAAAACACAGGATGCACTCGTAATCGCCATCCAGCCGCTTGCGTTCCCCGGGTGACTGCAGACGCTCGCCAGTCGGGGCTGGCGTCTTGCTGCGCAGCCACGGCTTGATCGAGGCGTACTGGGCCAGCGCGTGGGTCTGGTCGCCGACCAGATCCTTGACCACATCCAGGTTGTTGAGCGGGTACACGGTTGCCGGCTCACCGATTTCATCGAGCGAGCGGATACAGGCCAGCCAGTTGGTGCCATCGATATTCATCGCACACGAGCCGCACACACCCTCGCGGCACGAACGCCGGAAGGTCAGCGTGGGGTCGATCTCGCTCTTGATCTTGATCAGCGCATCGAGCAGCATCGGCCCGCACTGGTCGCGGTCGATGGCATAAGTGTCGATGCGTGGATTGTGCCCTGACTCAGGATCGTATCGGTACACCTTCAGGTGCTGCACCCGGGTGGCGCTTTCCGGCTCAGGCCAGGTTACGCCTGGCTCGATGCGGGAGGCGGCGGAAGCACCCGAATGGCGCGAGACTGGAAAGCGTTTGGGGCTGTGCCAGCGCGAGACCTGCTTCGAACTCTTGATCAACACGGGCAACCCTCCTGCAACGATGGGTTTGACCGGCGCGCCGCCTCAAATCAAGAACGTCTTTCCGCCACAAACCGGACGGACCGACGATGAACTCCACGGGCGCAAACCAGCCCGGGCAACGATGCCTTCGGCGCCATAGTGGTATAGAAAGTGTGAAACGTCGGTAAAATCATGCACAACGGTATGCGGGGTCCGCAGGATACCGACGCAAGGCGACCGGGGCGAACCGGTAGACGACCTGGCCCTCAACGCCTGAGGCTGTGATCGCCATCCGGAACCACGCCGCACCGGCCACGGCGGATCAAGCCATCGCGGCCTGCCAAGTCCATGCGTCAGCACCACGAAACCCGGCGTATGGCCGAACTTGCTCAGGGCTCGACTCACAAACGTCTGTCTTGATGCCGGAAAGTGCGAACTGAATAATCTTTCTCTGTCCCGCAGACGCTAGTCCTGGATGATCTCGACTTCGCCTTCAATCTCCACCGGAATATTGAAGGGAAGCTCGGCCAGGCCCACCGCGCTGCGACTGTGGCCACCCACGTCGGAACCGTAGAGTTCAAGGATGAGGTCAGAGAATCCGTTGATGACATTCGGCTGCTGGTGGAAGCCCGGCGCCGAATTGACCATCCCGAACACGCGCGACCATGCGGCTATGCGGTCAAGGTCACCAAGCGCACGCTTGAGGCTGCTGAGGATGGAGAGGGCGACAAGTCGGGCGGCAAGATAGCCCTGTTCGAGCGTGACCTCGCGCCCGAGCTTGCCGAGTGGTTCCGCAAAGGAGCCATCCGGGTTCTGCGGCCCGTGGCCGGAAATCAATACCCGGTTGCCGAGAATCCTCACAAACTGGAAGGGAAGGACGATCCCGGGTGGAGGCTGGAGCGGTGGTGGCAGCATGAGCCCGAGAGCCAATAGTTTCGCTTCTATCTTTGCCATGAATTTCCCTCGGACGGTTGCTGGCTTGCGGGCTCTGGCGCCCTGATAACGACATGGTCCCACTCTCCAGGAGGTCAGGCGCGAGGACGGGAAGAACAGGACACGAGCGTTCATGGAAACATGGCGCCGATGGAACACGCGCCATGTGTCATGAGAAAGGCTGTTCCCCTGATCGCGCCCTGATGGCAACGGACCCGCAGAAGCGACCCCGTATCCCCTACCCTCTGGCCATGTAGAGCGTCGCGAAGCCGTCCAGCTTCATGGACCCGAGACGGTGGCTGTAATGACAGCCCTTGGGCACGCCGGTGGTGCCGATGTCGATGTACATGATGGATTCACCCAGGTGATGCGGTCAGGCAATGACTGCCAGGCTCCAGCGTGAGCGAAACACCGGATGCCGGTGCACCATCGATTGTTTGCCAGCGGTAAGGTAAGGGACAGATGCAGGCAGCCTCGCATCCTTCGGGCAGTTGGACTTCCATCCGGAAGCGGCCGCTGTCCAGACGCCAGTCGATTCCAATCGGTCCGTGAGGTGTGGGGTAGCGGCCGCGTGCCCAGCCCAGATCGGCCAGGGTGGGCGCAATGCGCATTTGCGCAAATCCCGGGGCCAGCGGTGTCACACCAAGAACGTCCGTGGACAGGTCGAAGGTTGGCGTACCCGACCAGGCGTGGCACAGGCTGGTTGTCGGTGTCCGTTGCCAGGTCTCGCGCAGCGTCATTTCGCCGTCACCGAGCAGGTCGACCCAATGCTTGCGGATATTCTCGACCACCCGGTCCTGCTGTCCGGCCATGCGCAGCGCGCGATGCACGAAATGCATGAAAAACGGCTGCGCAAGCGCGATGTTGCATTGCTCGTCGAAGGCTTGCGTGGCAAGGTCCCGTTCCGAGCAGCGGGTCAGGATCAGTCGATCTTGATCCAGCATCGAGTCCAGCATCGGCTGCCAGCGCTCACATGGCGCCACCCCGTACGCGATCGCCGCCGCATTGGCTTGCTGGCTGGTCCGCCGCCCCGGCTTGCCGTGGCGCCGTGCATCGACATAAAGCTGGCGCCGCTGATCCCACAGCAGGGCGTTAACGGCGGCACAGACACGTTCGGCCAGTGCCTCGAAATGCAGCGAATCATGCGGACACTGGCAGATCTGCGCGAGTCGTGCGGCCGCCCGCAACGCGGCGACGAACTGGGCGTTCACGGCCGTTACCTGGCCGCGCTTGTCCAGTTCGGCCCAGTCGACGAAGACCCAATGCGGCAGGTCGGCCAGAAGGTCTTCGTGGTCGAGGTGGCGTTCAAACCAGCGTAGCGCCCGCACCACCGACGGGAACAGTTCGCGCGCGATCCCGCCATCCCCGGTGTACAGCACGATGTCGTCGATCATCATGATCCAGTACAGGCAGAAGTCGGGGATGTTGGTAAAGCCCAAGCGCGCGAAGTCCCCCGGAGCGGCCATCATGGTCAGGCCGTCCGGTTGCTGCGACTGCTCGACCTGGCGCAACATCTGCGCCGCCAGCTTCGCATCACCGAAGGCGACGTAGTTGATGCGTGCGCTGACATAGCCATCCATCCACTGGCGCTGCTCACGCGAGGGGCAATCGACGTAGCCATCGTGCATGCAGCGACGCAAGGTGGTGGCGCCGGCCTGCCAGATGCGATTGAGCAACGGATCGGAACACTCGAAATGCCCGATCGCCTCGACCGGGTAGCCGGTTTCACGAAGGGCGACCTTGTCCACGCGCAGTGGTCGCGGACAATGGCGAACGGTCAGCTGCAGATAACGCAGCCCGCTCCATTCAAAGCGCTCCCATGACTGCGCCCCTTCGCGCAGTACATAACGGTGCGCGGGAACGGCGTCGAAACCGTCAATGCCGCCGAAGATCCGTACTCGCCCATCGGCCAGCAACTGTTCGCCATGCACGAAGTCGACGATGGCCCCGGCAGGGCCGTCGAGCTCAAGGTGAACATAGCCGGCCAGGATTTCACCGAAGTCGTAAACGATCACGACGGCGCGGCCATTTCCTGTCTGGATCGTGGTGGGCTCCCGGCTGGCCGTGCAGTATGTCAGCGCGCGCAACGGTTCGCTGGCTATCTGCCCGGCGAGGTCATCCGCCGGCGCCTCGACAACTTCGTGAACGGCGACGACTCGTGCAGGTGCGGACAGGACTTCACGCATCGGCGGAATCCGCCGCGGCGCCAGGGTCCCGAAAGGCAACACATCGCCGGAGAAATTGCGCCCGGGCATCCGCAACACCTGGGCCACGGACCATGCGCGATCATCGTATTCGTTACCCGTCCATCCGGAAGGCGCCTGACGGGCGTCGTAATGCTCCATGCAGCCCAGGCTGTTGGAGGGTACGTCACGCCGCCATGCCGCGGACTCCAGGCAGCGCCAGTCCGGCCCCGTGTCCAGGCGCATGCTGCCTGACTCGGTGATGGCTTCCCCCTGCAGAAAGAAACCGCCACAACCGAACACGCGGCCGTGATCCCATCCCGGAAGTTCGTACCAGGCCGTGTGCCGGCCGTAGGCATGCGCCAGCACGGCGATCACGTTGCGTCCGGGTCTGAGATACCCGGCAAGATCGTAGTCATCCAGCGATTGCAGCAGCGGGCTGCAACGACCCGGGCCACGACCGGCAAGGACGCCGTTGACATGGAGAAGGTAGCGCCCGTCTGCGGAGACAAGGCACTTTGCCGACGCGACGGGGCCGGGGACATGGATGGCCAGGCGAAAATAGAGGTAGCGATTGGCCTCTTCCCTGACCCTGCAGCCGTCCGTTGCAAAAGCGGGCCCGTCGAGCTGGCGTGGACGCCAGATCCATTCGGCGCGGCGCGAGAAATTTTGCTCTGACATTCGCTTGCCGTGTTCCTGAAGCGCGACAGTCCCCGCGTACGCGCATCGTGACGTGTGCGATCAGCCGTCTGCCTGTCCGGTAGCTGCAAACGCCCGTTCAAAGAAATCCACCGTCGCCTGCCGCGACTTGGCCGCGGCATCCAGGTTGGCTTCGAATCTCACCTCGCCGCCTTGCCCGAGATGAGCAAAGGGATCATGCACAGTTTGCGCCGGCTCGAGTCGATTGAAGCCATGCGTCGCCTCGGGGTACATCGTGACCGTGACCTGGCGTCGCGCTTGCGCGGGCAGGCCGTTCACCATCTTCACGCATGAATCGGGCTCGTCATACGCGTCGCATTCCCCGCTCTGGATGAAGACCGGTGCGCCGGTGAGGTCGGCAAATTCGTAGCCGGGGATTTTGTTGTAGCCCCAGCACACCGGATAGAACGGTGCGTGCGCCGCGAAGCGCAGCGGATTGGCACCCATGTACAAGTCGCTGTACGGCCGCGTCGCCGTAAGCATCGACACGACCCCGCCCCACGAAAACCCGGTAATGCCGATGCGTTGTGGATCGATCCTCGGCAGCGAGGCGAGATACAGCAGTGCGCCGTAGGCGTCCGGCAGCGTTTCAGGAACGCTCTCGGGGCGCCCGGTCGGCCCGATGCCCCCGTTCAGTCCGCGTGGTGACCACATGTCCAGCTCCAGCGTGGCGATACCCGCATCGTTGAGCGCCTGGGCATGGTACGTGCCGCGGCTGTCCACGCCACTGGTGCCGTGCACGATCACCACGGCAGGAATGTTGCCGTCCCGCGTGGGAACACGCATCTGCCCGGCGATGGTCAGGGGATGCTCGCGCGATACGTTCGGAAACGTGACGTAGGACACCCGGGGCTGGGGGTGAAGCTGGATCTGGGGCATGTCGGATCTCTCTGGCCTGCCTCGATGCTAGCGACATGCCCGGCTTCCGGGTACCTGTCATTTTTGACAGTTATGCCGCCTGATGCACATGGCTATGCTCGTCATGGAACTTCTGGGGAGGGGTGCATGAACATCAAGCCAAACAGCCTGACTTTAGCCATCGTTGCGGTCCTTGCGCTCCAGCCTGCCTATGCGCAGCAGAACGGAAAAACCGACGCCACGACTTCTGAAACAGGAGATCGGAATGCGCCCGCGCAAACCGAGACCAGGCAGCCGACGACTCTGGCAACGATCACGGTCACTGCCACCAAGCGCGTCCAGCTGATGCAGGATGTGCCGATCGCCATCAACGTGGTGACGGCGCAGGACATCGAGTCGGCAGGACTGACCAGTGCGGCTGACCTGCCCATGCTGGTGCCCGGCATCAGCATGATCCCGGTGGCCGGCCCGGAGGCATCGAACGTGGTCATACGCGGGTTGTCCACCACCATCGGCGAGCCCAACGTCAGTTTCTTCGTCGACGGTGTGTACATTTCCTCGCGCAACGCGCTCGACTTCATGCTGGCCGACAATATCGAGCGCGTCGAAGTGGCAAAGGGGCCGCAGTACGCCCTGTATGGTCGCAACAGCTTTGCCGGCGCGGTCAACTTCATCACCAAAAAGCCCAGCAACGAGCACGAAGGCTCGATCAGCGCCGGCGTCGGCAACTATGGCCATCGCGATGCCCAGGCTGTCGCGTCGGGTCCATTCTCCGACGGATCCGCGTACCACTATCGGGTGGGCGTGGCCCGCGACGATTTCGATGGTTTCTACCGCAACGAACTTACCGGAGAGAAGCTGGACAAGACGAGTGCCCGTGGTGCCTTCCTGACCCTGGAGGGCGCGCCCACGGACCGCCTGAACGGGCAGTTCAACGTGATCTATGACGGTCTGCGGCAACGTGATTTCGCGCAGCAGTTCGTGTCGAACAACGGCGGATTCGTGCCCGCTTTCAATGACAGCCAGGAGTATTACGGCGATGTGCCGTCGCTGACGAATGGCTTTGCGGTTACGCCCGGACGCTTCGATCGCGACAGCATCCTGTCGTCGCTGACGGTGAACTACGACATGGATTGGGCCACCTTGACATCGGTGAGCTCCTACAACCATCTCCAGCTCGATTACGACTACGACTCGGACTACACGGCAGCGCAGATCGCCATGGCTGGAACGCACGGTCCCGAGACGTCGGTCAGCCAGGATTTTCGTCTCGTTTCGCCAGGAAACGAGCACTTCGACTGGCTGCTTGGCGTGTACTACTACCACCTCAGCAACGACCACGCCGACTACAGCGAGTACGTCGGCCCGGCAGCTCCCCTGGGCGGCCTGAGCAGCGACAACCGCGAACGCACGCGCAGCACCGCAGTGTACGGTACGGCCACCTGGCATATGACCCCCAAGTGGGATCTGGGCCTGGCGATGCGCTATACCCGGGAAACCAAATCGGCCGATGCCACCACGACCAGCCTGCCCAGCGCCGGCAATCCCGCTGGTTCGACCGAATTGTTCGACTCGTCACGCACCTTCACACCGTTCACTCCGGGCCTGTACCTGACTTACAAGCCTACCCAGAACACCACTTTCTACGGCAGCGCCGTGAAGGCGATCAAGGTTGGCGGATTCAATACCTTCACGACCAACGGCGCGATTGCTCCGGATGAGCGCTCCTACGATTCGGAGCGCAGCATGAATTACGAGCTGGGCGCCAAATTCGCCCTGCTCGATGGCCGCATGCTGCTTGACATGGACGTGTATCACATCAAGTGGCGGGACCAAATCGTGCGCACCGTCGGTTCGATGGGTGCGTTGCTCAACACCAATGCCGGACAAACCACCTCCAAAGGCTTCGAAGCCAACCTCCAATACGATGTCAACCGGAACTGGTCGTTCAAGCTGGGCGGCACCTACAACGATGCAAAGTATGACGAGTACATATTTCCGATCGTTGCCCTGCTCGGTGGCGACCCTGATCTGTCGGGCGTGCGGCTTCAGTACGCGCCGCGCTACACCGCCAACATGAGCGTGATCAACACGCAACCGCTCAGCAACGGCTGGACGTGGAGTACCCGCCTGGACGGCAGCTACCGGTCGGACATGGCGGCGATCCAGACTGGTACGGCAACCATTCCTTCCACCGCATTGTTCAATCTCAACAGCAGCCTCGACATTGGTCAGTTGCGCGTGTCGCTGTGGGTCGACAACGTGTTCAACAACAAGGATGCGCCTGGTGCGGTGTTCACCGGGGATCCGGCAACGACTTTCCAGTTCGTCACCGGCCAACGGCCCGGAATCCAGTTGTTCCAGGCACTGGTCAACGCACCCAAGCTGCGTACGTTTGGCGTCGACTTCCGCTACCGGTTCTGAGTAATGGTGGACACTTTCCGATATGACGGTTACATATCCTGGCGCTCGTGCAATCTGACACGATGCCACGAGTGAACGCGCCTGCGCTGCGGCCGTGGCAACTGGCCGGTTACGGCAGCGGCAGCATGGTGCTGGCGGCCTATTATCTGGTCAGTGTTTCGTTCCTGTTCTACGCGACCGCCATCCTGCATGTACCACCCGATGTTGCGGGCCTGGTAATGGCAGCATCGACGCTGTGGGATGCGCTGATCGATCTGCCACTGGGCTGGATGTCCGATCACACCCGCTCGCAGCGTCTGGGTCGCCGCCACCCGTTCCTGATCATTGGCGGGATTGCCATAGCCGCGCTGAGCGTGCTGCTGTGGTCCATTCCGCAAGGGCTCGATCTGTGGCTCAAGACGGCCTGGCTGGCGGTGGCGCTGGTGGGGTTGAAGACCGCCATCAGTACCTTCGTGATACCGCATACCGCGATGGGTGGCGATCTGGTCGCCACGTACGACGCGCGCACGGTGACGCAAGGCTACCGGGCCGCGTTTCAGGTACTCGGGATGGCTCTCGCCCTGGTCGGCAGCAGTGCCTGGTTCTTTCGGCCCACGGCGGCGTTTCCACAGGGCCAGCTCAACCCTGCGGTGTACGCGCCCATGGGCTGGGCCTGCGCCATTCTGGTGCTGGGGGTCACCCTGGTCACCGTGGCCAGCACCTGGCGTTTCATACCGCGGATGCGCGCCGATCGCGACATTCCCAGACTGGACTGGCATGCGATCCGGGGCGTCCTGCGCGACCGCAATCTGCGTGCCCTGGTGCTGATGATCCTGGTGACCGAAGTGGGCGTCCAACTCTCGGTGGCACTGGGTTTTCACATCAACACCTTTACCTACGGCCTATCCGGCCCCCAGATCGCCATCCTCGCCGTGGCCTTGCTGCTCTCGGCGATCGTGGCGCAACCGATATGGATCAGCGTGAGCAGGCGCTTCGACAAGAAACCCGCCCTGTATGCCGCCATTGCCTTGGCCGCTATCGGACTGGTGGGCGCGCCGCTGACCCATGTGGCCTGGCACTGGTTCCCGCTCGAGCCAACGGCGCACCTGGTCGTCACCCTGTTGCCGTTCCAGATACTGGCCGGCCTGGGCAACGGGGCTTTCTGGTCGCTGCCTTACGCCATGGTCACCGATTGCGCACACGCGCGCGAACGCACCAGCGGCGCCAATCTGGCCGGAACCTACACCGGCCTGTACATTTTCGCCTACAAGTTGGGAGGCAGCCTGAGCATCGCCGGAAGCGGCGCCTTGCTGGGTTTCATCGGCTACCAGAGCAACGCCTCCGTTCAGGCCGCAGCGACCCGCTACGAGCTGGCGGTCTATCCCGCGTTACTGATGATGTTGTTGTTGCCGGTGATGGTCTGGCTGCTTCACGCGTATCGCCTCAAGCGCACGGATTTTGTGGAATCCAGCGGTGATATCTCCGGATGATTCGCAGCTTGTCGGTCCCACTGTGATAGCGTGCAGGTGTCGGCGACACGATCCACCTCGCTGGCACGTGCATCGCATGCCGGGGAGGGAAACTTCATGACGCAGTCACTGATTGTCGACGAAGCCACCAACGAACTGTGTGCCAGTGATCGCATGCAACTGTTTGCGCACGGGGAAGAACTTCTCTCCTTGTCCAGCTGCAGCGGTTTGGCCGAGTGCCTGGGCAGCTTGCGCGCATGGCTTGATCTGAGTGAAATCGTGGTGGCTACCGGCACGATCGAGACGTTGCCGGATGCGCGTGTCATTGGCTCCGGATACGACCTGGAGTGGATGGATCTGTACTTGCGCGAGCAGTTTGTCCTGGTCGACCCGATCGTCCGGGCCATCGTCAACGGCCAACGGTTCCTGAGCCGGTCGAGCACGATAGCCGACAATCAAGCCGTCACCAGACGCGGCCCCAACAGACCCACGCTTGAGCGTTTTCTGGAAGCGGCGCAAGACCATGGCCGCCTCGGCTACGGGTTCGCCAGCGGAGTGGTGTTCAAAGGCCGCGTTGCCCTGTGCTCGGTGATCACCGCACCGGACCAGGGCGATCAACGCGCGCCCCTGATTCTGCGCGCCTTGCGCCCGATGCTGTACCAGGCACTGATGCGGGTGTTGCTGCCGGAACCGGTATTCGCCAGCTTGAGTCAGCGCGAAGTTGCCATCCTCGAATGCCTCGCCAGCGGCCACAGCGACACCCAGATTGCCGACACCATGGCAATCTCCGCATCGACCGTTCGGTTCCACCTCGGCAACGTGTTCGAAAAGCTCGGGGCACGCAACCGCTGTCATGCCGTCGCCATCGGCTTCCAGTCCGGCCTGCTGCAACGCTAGGTGAGTTTGGCCGCGTCGGTCAGCGCGTCACTGATCGCTGCACCAGCCTCGCTCAGCGCCTTGCGCGCGGTGGCACTGGTCAAGGTGAACTGCGTAAAGCCGTGGACCACACCGGGGTATTCCACGTAGCTGACTGGAACACCCGATTGGTGCAACTTGTCACGCAGTTGTCGGCTGTCGTCGCGCAGGGGATCTATCCCGGCTGCATTGATGAAAGTCGGTGGCAGACCTTTCAGATCCGCCAGAAGCGGTGCCACCAACGGATCGCGCCTTTGCTTGGGCGAACCGGCATACGAGCTATAAAAAAGCTCCATGTTGGCAAGCGGACCGCTGAACTCGGGGCGGCCAAACAGATGATCGGATTCGGTGGTGCGATCGACTCCGTAGACGCCGTAGAAGAGCACCAGCTGGGCCGGCAACGGCATGGCGTCGTCGCGCAGCCGCAGCGCCGTGGCCAGCGCGATGTTGGCGCCTGCCGACGCTCCGCCCAACGCCAGAGCCCGTGCCGACCCGCCAAGTTCGTGCGCGTGTTCGCGCAACCATTCGAAGGCCGCCACCGTATCTTCAATAGCGGCGGGAAACGGATGTTCGGGTGCCAATCGGTAGTCGAGCGACACGATTTTGGCGGCACTTTCCAGCGCCAGAATGCGTAGTGCCCGATCCTCGATCTCCAGGTCACCAACCACCCAGCCGCCACCGTGAAGGTAGAGCAGTATCGGCGCTGGGGAGCGCCCATCCGGGTCGTAGTAGCGCGCCCGTCGCATGCCGTTGCCGACGGGGATATCCAGGTCGCGGCTGCCAGCGAGTGGAGGCGGCTGTCGATTCCATGCCTCGAACTGCGCGGCGGCTCGAAGGCGCATCTGCTCCGGCGTCACCGACTGTCCCGGCGCTTTCCCTGAAGCCGCGGCACGCATGGCATCGAGGATGGGTCGCATGGCCGGTTCGATGAAAACATTGTCCACGTTTGATGGTCCTGTATCGTCTTTTCCAGCACCAAGGGCTATCGGGCAGTCGAACAATTCCGCGTTCCGGATTCCCGGATATCAACGGACTCCGTGCATCAGCTTGTTGATCAACGGGGCGATCAGGAATAGCAGCACGCCGCCGCCAAGCAGGATCCAGAAGCCCATGGTGTAGCCGGACAGCGCCGAGGCCACGGTCATGCCCTCCTCGCCGCTGACGCTGGCGGCGAACAGGCCAGCCAGGTTGTTGCCGATCGCGGTGGACAGGAACCAGCCGCCCATACCCAGGCCGACCAGGCGAATCGGCGCCAGCTTGGTCACCATCGACAGGCCGATCGGCGACAGGCACAACTCGCCGGCCGTCTGCAGCACATAGCACAGCACCAGGGTCCACAGCGGAATCAGGCCATCGCTGCCGACCAGGCTGGACAGCGCGTACATCAGCACCGCGAAGCCGAGCGCGTTGCCAATCAGGCCCAGGCCGAACTTGCGTGGAATCGACGGCTCCATGCGGCGCTTGTCCAGCCAGCCCCAGATCAGCGCGACCAGCGGCGCCAGCACCACGATCGCCACCGGGTTCACCGACTGGAACCAGCCGATCGGGAACTCCCAGCCACTGAGGTTGCGGTCGACGATGTGCTGGGCCAGGAAGTTGAACGAACTGCCGGCTTGTTCGAAGAACATCCAGAACAGCACGTTGAAGGTGAAGATGATCAACATCGCGATCACCCGCTGGATCTGCACCCGCCCAGTGCGGATCGCCTCGATCACCAGCATCACGCCCACACCGAGGAACAGCGCAGTGAGCAACCATTGCAGCATCACCGCGCCAGCGCGGGCCATCAGCAGGTAGACCAGCGGAATGGCCACCAGCACGCCGATCGCCACATAGACCACGCGCATCGGGCTGGCAATTTCCGGCGCCGGCTGGCCCACTTCACCAAGCTGGCGCCGACCGAACCAGAACCACACCAGACTGATCAGCATGCCCACGCCGGAGGCGGCGAACACCACATGGTAGTTGTCATGCTGCGGCGTGCCGAAGACCTGCTCGGCCAGGTAGCTGGTCAGGATCGGCGCGATCAGCGCACCGGCATTGATGCCCATGTAGAACAGGGTGAAACCACGATCACGACGCGAATCGCCGGTGGCGTACAGCTGACCCACCATCGAGGAGATATTGGGCTTGAACAAGCCGTTGCCGACGATGATCGTGGCCAGGCCGAGCATGAAGATCTCATGCTGCGGCACCATCACCATGAACAGGCCGGCCGCCATCACCACCGCACCCAGCAGGATCGAACGCTGGTAGCCGATGACCTTGTCGGCAACGTAACCGCCGAATACTGCGGTGGCATAGACCAGCGCCAGATACGCGCCGTAGGTGCGGCTGGCCGAAGCCTGACCCGCTTCGTCGCCGCCAAAGAACTGGGCCACGATATACAGCGTGAGCGCCCAGCGCATGCCGTAGAACGCAAAGCGCTCCCAGAACTCGGACATGAACAGCATCCACAACGGACGCGGATGCCCCATCAACTGGGGATAATCGGGAACCTGCCTGCTGTCGCCGGCGGATACGGTACTGCCCATGCTGACCCCTGGTTTTCGGCTGATCGGAAAAAATGCGACGGTCAGATGTAACCGGAGCTCACCCAATCGTCAAATGCGCTGCAGCAGAGTTCAGTTGCCCAGCATGGTGCGCACGTCCAGCAGTTCGGGGAAGAACTCCAGATCGAGCGCTTTCTTGAGGAAACTTACCCCGGACGAACCACCGGTACCACGGCGATGGCCGATGATCCGCTCCACCGTTTTCATGTGGCGGAAGCGCCATAGCTGGAAGCTTTCTTCCACGTCCACCAGTTGCTCGCACATGTGGTACTCGGGCCAGCACACGGCGCGCTCGTCGTAAATGCGCTTCAACACCGGCAGCAATCCCTCGTTGCGTCGATAGGCACGGGTCCAGTCGCGCTCGAGCAGCTCGGCCGGCACCGCATGGCCACGGCGCGCCAGGTAGCGCAGGAATTCGTCGTACAGGCTGGGCGCCTCCAGCACCGCGCGCAGCTCGGCCTGCCCGGCCGGATCGTACGAGAACACCTTCAGCATGTCGGCGTTCTTGTTGCCCAGGCTGAATTCGATCTTGCGATATTGCAGCGACTGGAAGCCGGACGAGGGGCCCAGCACGCCGCGAAACTCCAGATATTCCGACGGTGTCAGCGTTTCCAGCACCGCCCACTGCTCGAACAACTGGCGCTGCACCTGCTTCACCCGCGCCAGGATCTTCAGGCAGGCGTCCACGTCGTCGCGCTGCAGGTGCGCCAGCGCCGCGGTCAGCTCGTGCAGCATCAGCTTCATCCACAACTCCGCCACATGGTGCTGCACGATGAACAGCATCTCGTCGTGATGCGGCGGCTGGCTCAGCGGTTGCTGGGCTGCCAGCAGCGTGTCCAGATGCAGATAACCGCCGTAGGTGATCTGCCCATGGAGATCGGTCTGGATGCCCGCTTCGAGATCGCGCTGGTTGTCGCTCATGGAATTTCGTCACAGTGTGAAAACGACGATGGTAACGGCTGCGGGCGAATCCCGACCTTGATCGAGGGCAAATCGCCGCTCCCGCCGCTGCGCGCCCTGCTTCCGCTGTGGTCTCTGATCATCTCTTGCGTTGATGCAGAAGAGGCGGGGGGGGGGGGGGGCCCCGCCCCCCCGGCCGCGGGCGGGGTGGAAGAAAAGAGCCCCCAAACAGACGCCCGGACGGGGGGGG
>JACDJC010000482.1_pt1 | contig 45971 bp, 47 predicted proteins | sample 7454191 | NCBI WGS metagenome assembly JACDJC01 (sample SAMN14253291, study PRJNA609438) | sludge metagenome | isolation source: sludge after 25d culture with pyrite and EDTA | collected 2018-12-20
CCCCCCACGCGTCTTGCCGACACCAACCGCAGGACGAGGTACGTCAGGCCCTGCCGGAGAACTCGCCGGTCGTGGTGTTGACCAGCACGCGGGTGCCGGTGGTGATGTATTCGGGCACCTGGATTTCGATGCCGGTGGAAAGCCGCGCCGGCTTGTTGCGCCTGGTCGCGCTGGCGCCCTTGAGCTCGGGGGCGGTATCGACGACTTCCAGCGTGACGGTCTGCGGTACCTGCAGGCCCACCGGTGCATCGTCGATGAGCTGGATATAGCAGCCCTCGATGCCGTCCACCAGGTAGCCGGCGGCATCGCCGACCGCGCTGGCGTCAAGGCGGTACTGGCTGTAGTCCTCGTCGTCCATGAACACGAAGGCGTCGCCATCCTTGTAGGAGTAGCTCACCGCGCGGCGCGTCAGTTCGGTTTCGCGCAGGTCGTCCTCGGCGCGCAACGACAGGTCGAGCTTCTGGTTGCCGGGCACGCTGTACATGGTGAAGCGGAAGGTGACGTTGCCGCCGCGCCCTTGCGGTGCGCTGCGCTCGATGTCGCGGATCTGCCAGACCTTGCCGTCGTGCTCGACGACGTTGCCTTTCTTGATTTCGGAAGCTTTCATTCGGGGGGCCGGGAGTGGGGTTTGGAAAAACGGCTGGCGAAGCACGGCTGGGTCGATCCGCTACCCGGGTGGCAAGAAGCGGTTCTCGCGAATCCCGAATCCCGAATCCCCAATCCCGGCTATTTGGGCGCCAGGCGGATGGCACCATCGACGCGGATGGTCTCGCCGTTGAGGTAACGGTTCTGCAGGATGAAGGCAACCGTGGCGGCGTATTCCTCCGGCTTGCCCAGGCGCGAGGGGTAGGGCACCTGCGCGCAGAGCGACTGGTAGACGGCCTCGGGCATGCCATCGACCATGGGCGTGTGGAAGACCCCGGGGGCGATGGCCATCACGCGTACGCCGATGCGCGCGAATTCGCGCGCCATGGGCAGGGTCATGGCAATGATGCCGCCCTTGGACGCCGAATAGGCTGCCTGGCCGATCTGGCCCTCGAAGGCGGCGATGGACGCGGTGCTGACGATGACGCCGCGTTCGCCGTCTTCACCGGCTGTGTTCTGCTCCATCAGCGCCGCCGCCGCCTTGGCGACATTGAAGCTGCCGACCAGGTTGACCATGACGGTGGTGGCGAAGTTGGCCAGCGGCATCGGCCCGGACTTGCCGAGCACGCGGCCGGCGCCGAGGATGCCGGCGCAGTTGACCACCACGTTGAGCCCGCCCATGTCTTCGCGAGCGGCCTCGAGCGCGGCACTCACGCCTTCTTCGCTGGTGACGTCGGTGCGCAGGTAGCGCGCGCTGCCGCCAAGTTCCCGCGCCGCGACCGCGCCCTTGTCGTCGTTGACGTCGAGCAGGGCGACCCGTGCGCCGCTGGCGACCAGATGCTGCGCCGTGGCGAGGCCAAGCCCCGATGCGCCGCCGGTGATGACGGCCCTGACCTGATCAAGCTGCATGACATGCCCTCGAAAGTGAGCCGCGGATTCTAGCAGGCGGCCACGCGCCTTCGGCACGGGCGGCCATCGCTCAGGCAGGAGCCGGAGCGCCGCAAAGCGCCGCTGCGGCGCCTGCGCCCGGCCCGGCTGTCAAGGCCTGCGACATCCGCCTCGCGACGCCCGCCCTCAATCCACCGTGCAGCGGAAGTCCAGGTCGTAGCGGGCGCCGTCTGCCATGGCGTGCAGGCGCAGGTTGGTGATGCGGATCGGTGCGCCCGGTTGCAGGTCGAGCACGTTGCAATCGGTCATCTCGGCCGGATCGATGAGGGTCACACCGCCATCGCCGACCACTTCCAGCACGTTGTCGGCGCCGATCACCGCCGCGGTCGCCGCGTCGATGCCCAGGCCGAGCACGCAGGGATTGAGCGCAAGCGCAGCGAGCAGGCGCCCGATGCGGTCGCTGGCGTGCCCGCCGCGATCGACGATGAGGCGGTTGGTGAGCCCGATGCCGGGCGCGAGCTGGGCGCCACCACTGCGCGGCGTGGAACCTGCCGTATCGCCCTGGGCCAGCATGTGTTCGCACAGTACCGCGGCAGCGGCGCCGCAGCCGATCACCGGCGCGCCTTCGGCGTTGCGCCGGCGGATTGCGCGGGCCAGGGGTGTACCGCCGATCAGGGTGGACAGGCGCAGGGGCCGATCGCAGGCCAGCACCAGCACCTCGGCACGGTCGAGCGCATCCAGCAGCGCGGGCTCACCCGCCTCGCTGCGTGAGCGCAGCATCGGCTGCGCCACTTCGCCTGCACCGGCGGCGCGCAGGGCCGTATAAAGGTGTTCGTCGGCATCGGCGCGGGCCTGTTCGTGCGCTGCGGCCGAATGCAACAGCAGGACCCGCGGGCGCAGTCCGGCCAGCCCCAGCAGCGGCGCAAGGCATTGTGCCGCGGTCAGGTCCGCCGGCAGGTCGCCAACGGCGATGAGGGCGCCGCGGTTGTGCTCGGGTGTGCAGCGGGCTGCCATCGAGTTGCCGGTTCAGGGTCGATCGCGGGAAAGGGCCGTCAGCGGGTCATCGTTCAGCGTGGGCCGCGGCGCCGCTTGCCACCCTGGTCATTGCGGCGCCCACCGCCCGCATTGGCCTCATGCACGGAATTGCCGGGCGTGCCACGCGGAGGCTTGCGCCCCGCGCCTGGACGCGGTGGCTTGGCGCCGGGTCGCTGCGGCTTGGCAGCGACGTTGCCGCCGGGCTTGCCCGCCGGGCGCCGCGGTTTGCCGCGGGCGGCATCACCGTCGCGTGGCTGGATGCGGTTGCCCAGGTTGTCATCGGGCTGGAACTGACCTGGCGTGAATTCGACGGGCTGGCCCGGTCGCGCGCCGCGGCGCGGGCGGCCGGAGCCGCCGACACTGTCCGGAAACCAGCTCTTGAGGACGGCCGGGCTGAGGCCGGGCTCGGCAAAGCTGCGGTAGGGTGAATCGCCTCCCGCCTGCGGGCCGCGCCCACGGCCCTGGCGCTGGCCCTGGCCCTGGCGCTGCGGCTTGGGCTTGCCCTTGCCGGGGCCCCTGCCGGCGGGGCGTCGGCGGCCCGCGCCGGGCTTGGCCGCACCGCCACGCCAGTCGTCGTCGCGCATGCGGTCGTAGGTGGCGAACTCGCGCGCTTCCTCGCTGCGCGCACCGACCCAGGCCTGCTGCGCCTGCGGCTTGGGATGGAACTCGGTGGGGCCGGCACGGCGCTGGCCGATCACGGGGGCAAGCGTCAGGCGTGGCGGCGCCTCCTGCACGCCAGCCTGCTTGCGCAGGGCGGCAATGCCGGCGGCATCCAGTTCGGTCGAGGCGCCGCGCAGCAGCCCGCGCGGCAGCTCGACCTTGCCGTAGCGGATGCGCTTGAGGCGGCTGACCAGCAGGCCCTGCGATTCCCACATGCGACGCACCTCGCGGTTACGTCCCTCGCGCAGGACCACGCGGAACCAGGAGTGACTGGGGCCGCGGCTGATCACCCCGATCTCGTCGAAGTGGGCCGGGCCATCGTCGAGTTCGACGCCGCTGCGCAGCCGTTCGATCGCCTCGTCGGTGACCTCGCCATGCACGCGGCAGATGTATTCGCGCTCGATCTCCGAGCTGGGGTGCATCAGGGCATTGGCGAGGCCGCCATCGGTGGTCAGCAGGAGCAGCCCGGTGGTGTTGATGTCCAGGCGCCCGACCGCGATCCAGCGCGCGCCCTTGAGCTGCGGCAACTGCTCGAACACGGTGGCGCGGCCTTCCGGATCATCGCGCGTGGCGACCACACCATCGGGCTTGTTGTAGAGCAGCACCTGGGCGCGCTCGGCGCTGTCGGCGACGACCACGAAGCGCTTGCCGTCGATCTCGACGCGGTCACCACTGTGCACGCTCTGGCCGAGCGTGGCGGTGCTGCCGTTGACCTGGACTTCGCCGGCGTCGATGCGCTGCTCGAGCGTACGTCGCGAGCCCAGGCCGGCGTTGGCCAGGACCTTGTGCAGGCGTTCTTCGACGGCGGGCGTGGCATCGGCGGCGCCGGAACGCTTCAGCTTGAGGATGGCGCGCGAAGGGGATGAGGAAGATGAAGGTGTCATGCGTTGGATTCCGGGGTGTCCCTGGGAGTGGCGCCGTCGCTGGAGAGGGCGCGCGAAGGTTCTGAAGGCGGCGAGTCGAGCTCGCCCGCTGGCATGTCGAGGGGGGATGCGGCTGGAAAATCGCCCATGTCGGACGCGGCTTCGGCGTCGTTCGCCGCGTCCTCGCTGGCCGTCACGCCGGCCAGCGCGGGCGCGTCCAGATTCGGCGTGCCGCCGTCGAGATCCAGCTGCGGCTCGAAATCCTCCAGATCGTGGATTTCGCTCAGGGCGGGCAGTTCATCCAGCGCCTTGAGGTTGAAGTAATCGAGGAATTGGCGCGTGGTGCCAAGCAGGGCAGGCTTGCCCGGCAGATCACGATGGCCGACCACGCGGATCCATTCGCGCTCTTCCAGTGTGCGCACGATGTTGGTTGAGACCGCGACGCCGCGGACCTGTTCGATCTCGCCGCGCGTGATCGGCTGGCGGTAGGCAATCAGGGCCAGGGTTTCCAGCAGGGCGCGTGAGTAGCGCGATGGGCGTTCGGCCCACAGGCGCGCGACATGGGTGTGCACGTCGGTACACACCTGGTAGCGCCAGCCCGAGGCGACCTCGACCAGTTCGATGCCGCGCCCGGCGCAATCGGCCTTGAGCTCCGTGACCGCGCGGGCAATTTCGTCCTGGGCCGGCAGGTCCAGGGCGTCGAACAACCCGGCCAGCTGCGGCAGGGTCAGCGGTTGCGGGGCCGCGAGCAGGGCCGCCTCGATGATGCGCTTGATCTGTTGCAACTCCATGTTATGGCGCCGTCGCGAGTGACTTGATGTAGATCGGCGCGAGGGATTCCTCCTGCACGATCTCGATGAGCTGTTCCTTGGCCAATTCCAGCAGGGCCAGGAAGCTGACCACCACCCCGCGGCGCCCCTCGATGGCATCGAACAGGCTTTCGAAGCGATGGAATGCGCCATCCGCCAGCGCGCGCAGCAGATCGCCCATGCGACTGCGCACGTTCAAGGATTCGCGCTCGATCGCGTGGTGGCCGTGCAGCTCGGCGCGCTTGAGCACGTCCCTGAGCGCCAGCAGCATTTCGCGCAGGTCCACCGGTGGTGGCAGGCGTACCACCTTGTGATCGTCAACCTCGACGTGGGCAACAGTGGAATCGCGCTCCAGGCGGGGCAGTGCGTCGATGTCCTCGGCGGCCTTCTTGAAACGTTCGTACTCCTGCAGACGGCGTACCAGCTCGGCACGCGGGTCGGCCTCGATACCTTCCTCGACTGGCGGTCGCGGCAGCAGCAGGCGCGACTTGATCTCGGCCAGGATCGCGGCCATCACCAGGTATTCGGCGGCAAGCTCCAGCTTCAGTTCGTGCATCATCCCGATGTAGTCGACGTACTGGCGGGTGATTTCGGCGATGGGGATGTCGAGGATGTCCAGGTTCTGGCGGCGGATCAGGTAGAGCAGCAGATCCAGCGGCCCTTCGAAGGCCTCCAGGATGACCTCGAGCGCATCGGGCGGAATGTAGAGATCCTGGGGAATCTCCAGCAACGGCTGTCCATGCACCATCGCCAGCGGGATTTCCTGCTGTTGGGGCACATGTGCAAAGGCACTCGTGGGCACGTCGGTGGCGGCTGGTTCGCTGGTCTGGTTCATGCTCGGTCCCGCGACGTCCGGCGCCTCACGGCGTGGATCATGCACAGGGAAATGCGTATCGCGTATCGCGTACGGCTGGACGGGGTCAGCCGATGACATGGCGACCCGCTTCCGCGCGTCCAGGGCCTGGTCACCCGGGAGCGAAGTCAACTCAAGAACTCGATGAGCACCGCAGGCAGGATGCAAGCCGCGCCGAGCGGCACGGATGCTGCGGTTTCCCGATGCATGTAGCCTAAGCCCAAACGTGGGCGCCAGTCCAGTGTTTTTGCCGGGCGGGCCAGCGGGCAGTCAGGATGGCGGCCTTGCGGCGGAGCCTGTCACGCGCTGGTTCGGCCAGGCGCGCCGCCATCGGCCGCGCGGGCGGGCAGGTTGTGTCCGGCCAGGATTACGACAAGCGCCGTCCAGATCCAGGCATGAAGTTGCGGAATGGACGAATGGCAGGGGGGCGTGCAAGTACCCGTCTCATTCGGAGACGCGGCCGTGCAGGTATGTTGCGACTTCAGGTGGGAGCCGGACTATCCCGCGCCCGAATGAGGCAAAGCCCGGAAACCGGGCTTTGCCAGAAGCGGACCGTCACTCAACAGGACTGCACCGCGGCGGCTGCGGACTTGGGGGCAACAGGCTGCAGGGTATCCTGAAAGTCCCATCCAGCGTGTATGGGCCGACCCGGTTCAGCGCCCCACGGAGGAATATCGCGAGGGGCAACCCGGGTTTCGTAAGTGCGCGGTTCGGCAACCCGGGTGAGGCGCACCAGCTGCACGCTTTCCTGCTGATAAACCGAGCCCTCCGGTGTAGGGTTTGCCAGGCGAAACACCATCAGGTATTCCCCCGAGAAATCGGTCGGCGCCACCAGTGGCAGGCCGGAGAAGGCCCAGGCCATGGTCTGCGTCATGCCGTTGAGGGTAAAACGCCCGCCGCGCGGCCCGGTCCACTCGAAGCGCGCCACGTCGCTGGTCTGCTCCTGCTGGCGCGGATGATCGGCGCAGCCCCGGCAGGGGCCATCCCACATGCGATAGGTACTGATGTCGGTTCAGGCGACCACGCCGGTCTGCTCGACCACGGCATCCTCGTTGTAGTGCACCTGGCCGGCGACGGCGATCGTCACGGGAGTCCCGTCCTGGCCGTAATAGAGGCTCGCGCCGCCGAAGGTGCGGTTGGCGTCCTCGGTGAAGCCGGCCGAGAGGGTGCCAAGGGTGCCGCCATCGACCGGGATGTACTCGCCGCGCAGCACCGGGATGTCCCACGAATACTTCTGTCACTCCGGCATCGGATCGGCGGCCACGGCCGCCAGCGGCACGCCGAGCGCCAGGCCCGCAGCGACACTCAGGGAAAATACGCGCACATTCATCGGGGAAAGTCTCCTTGTTGTGGATAGGGGGTGCGTGTGGCTTGCACCACGAGCCTTCATTGGCTCACCCGAACGGTGAGGCGCAAGCCAGTGCGCCGGCCAAACGGAGCGAGGCTCCACAAGCCTCGCCGAGGCCGGCGCTCCTTCGTTGCCCAACGGCAAGACGGGGCGCTGGATGCCAGGTCGCTGCCGATGGGCAGCGGCCCGGCGCGACGCTACCAGCCCATGTACTGGCCGCCATTGATGGCCAGGTTGGCGCCGGTGATCCAGCGTGCTTCCTCGGCGGCGAAGAAGCCGACCGCGTAGGCGATCTCGCCCGGCTCGCCGAGGCGGCCGAGCGGGATCTGCGCGACGATCTTGGCGCGTACGTCTTCCGGCACGGCCATCACCATGTCCGTGCCCACATAGCCTGGCGAGACGGTGTTGACGGTAATGCCGAACTTGGCGTTCTCCTGCGCCAGGGAAATGGTGAAGCCGTGCATGCCGGCCTTGGCGGCGGCATAGTTGGCCTGGCCGTACTGGCCCTTCTGGCCATTGATCGAGCTGATCTGCACGATGCGACCCCACTTGCGGCTGCGCATGCCGTCGATCACCGGGCGGGTGACGTTGAAGCAGGAGCCGAGGTTGGTGGCGATCACGTCCTGCCACTGCTGCGCGGTCATCTTGTGGAAGGTCGTGTCGCGGGTGATGCCGGCGTTGTTGATCAGGATCTCGATCGGGCCGAGCTGGGCTTCGACGTCGCGCACCATGGCTTCTGCCGTGGCCGGATCGGCCACGTCGCCCCTGGCGATCGCAAATTCGAAGCCGTCCTTGCGTTGTGCTTCCTGCCAGGCCCGCGTTTTCGCCTCATCGCGGTAATTGGTCGCGACCTTGTGGCCAAGCTGGGCCAGGTGCCTGCAAATGGCCGTTCCAATGCCGCCGGTGCCGCCGGTGACCAGGGCTACGCGTGCCGTCATGTCAGCTACTCCTTGTTGGGGATGGGTGGAGCCAGGAGCGATTGTGCCGCAGCCGACTGCGGTTCGTCCTTCCGCGCTGCCGCAAAAGGCGGCGCCATGCCATTGTGGCGCGGGACGGCGGTGAGATCGAAGTGCTCGAGCGCAGCGGCGAGGAAGCTTGCCGGGGTCGTGGCGCGCGGCACGGGCTGGTTCAGGAAGGCGAGCGCCGCGGCCAGCGCCGGCAGTGGATCGGTGCCATCCACCGGCAGGGACGCCAGGTGCTTGGCCAGCTTGTGCCCCCCGCTATCCAGCGCCAGCGGCAGGTGGGCATAGGCGGGCGTGGGATAGCCGAGCAGGCGTTGCAGCAGGATCTGGCGTGGCGTGGAATCGAGCAGGTCGGCCCCGCGCACGACATCGGTGATGCCCTGCGCCGCATCGTCCACCACCACGGCAAGCTGGTAGGCCGCGCTGCCATCGGCGCGCCAGATGACGAAGTCGCCGACCGCGCCGGCGAGATCCTGTTGCACGCGACCCTGGAGCGCATCCTCGAAGTCGATGACGGCGTGCGCGGTGCGCAGGCGCCAGGCCGGCGGCCGATCGCGGGCCGGGGCCACGCAGTGCGCCGGGTGGATGCCGCCGTGGGCTTCCAGGTCATTGCGGCTGCACCAGCAGCGGTAGGCGTGGCCGGCCGTGGCGAGGCGCCGCAGCGCAAGTGCGTAGTCCCTGCCACGCGCGCCCTGGTAGAGCACGGGTTCGTCGCTGTCGAGGCCGAGGGCGTGCAGGGTGGCGAGAATGGTCTGCGCCGCGCCGGCCGCCGTGCGCTCGGGGTCGAGATCTTCCATGCGCACGATCCAGGTGCCACCGGCCGCGCGCGCACACAGCCAGCTGCCGAGTGCGGTGACCAGCGAGCCAAAGTGCAGCCGGCCAGTCGGGGAAGGGGCAAAGCGGCCTCGATACATGGTTGCAGAATGCGTCGGCAGTCCTGAGGGGGGCGTGCAGCGGCGCGCGAGCGCGCTCCGCAATGACGGTCGGCAGGCGGTCCGGCCCGCTTGCTTTCAGCGTACCGGCCCGCATTATCCGTCGACGTGCATCCGCACGGGATCGTTCCGGAGTCGGCTCTACATGAAGCGTGTCCTGTTGTTCGTCGCGACCAACATCGCGGTGCTGCTGCTGCTCAACATCGTGCTGTTCATCGTACAGGGCGTGTTCGGCATCCGCCTGGGCAATTACGGCGGCCTGCTGCTGATGGCGGCCGTGCTCGGCATGGGGGGTTCGTTCATCTCGCTGGCGATGTCCAAGTGGATCGCCAAGCGCACCACTGGTGCCCAGGTCATTACCGAGCCGCGCAATGAAGGCGAGCGCTGGCTGCTCGCCACGGTGCGCCGTCAGGCCGAGGCTGCCGGCATCGGCATGCCGGAGGTGGCCGTCTACGACGCCCCGGACATGAACGCCTTCGCCACCGGCATGAGCCGCAACAGCGCGCTGGTCGCAGTCAGCACCGGCCTGTTGCGGAGCATGGATCGCGGCGAGGTGGAAGCGGTGCTCGGCCACGAAGTCAGCCACGTGGCCAATGGCGACATGGTCACCATGGGCCTGCTCCAGGGCGTGCTCAATACGTTCGTCATCTTCCTCGCGCGCGTCATCGGCACGGTGGTCGACAATGCGATCAGCGGCAACCGCGATGGCGAGGGCAGCAGCGGCGGCTTTGCCTATTTCATGATCGTGATGGTGCTGCAGGTCGTGCTGGGTGCGTTGGCGTCGATCGTGGTGATGTGGTTCTCGCGCTGGCGCGAGTTCCGCGCCGACGCGGGTGGCGCGCGCCTGGCCAGTCGCGACAAGATGATCGCCGCGCTGCAGCGGCTGGGCGGCAACCAGGACGAAGCCGCGCTGCCGCGGGCCATCCAGGCGTTCGGCATTTCCGGTGGCGGCGGCATCAGTCGCCTGTTCATGAGCCACCCGCCGATTCCCGAGCGCATCGCGGCCCTGAAGAAGGCCGGAATCGGCGCGTAGGACGGGCCGGCAAGCGCCGGGTTCCCGTCGCGGCAGGCCGACCGAAGCAGCACGAAATCCCTGGCCTGCGTGCCCGCCATGGCCGCGCCGTGAGGCGCGCCAGACGCCTGATTCGGTTGGTGCTGGCCGGCCGCCGTGGGCGCCTGCAAGCCAAACTGCCCTGGCCATGCCTGAAGGCAGTGTCGGCGATGCCCGGACGCGGTCCAGGCGCACACCCGGCCCGCTCGGCGTGCGGGGCCGGGTCGCAGGCCATGACCGCTCGATGTTGCCATCGTCCCCGGGTTGCGCCGGCGCGCCGGCGTGGGAGTAGGATGGACCTCCGCTTGCGCGGATGTGGTGACGCGCGGCTGCTGCGGCTGGCGACCGGCCCGGATGATCAGGGCAGCGGTAGGCCAGGCCCTGGTACGTGCGCCGTCGCAGGTCCGCGCAGGTGGCGCTCCGGACGGCCCGCCCGCCGACATGGCGAGCAGGCAGGGAAATCGCGCCGATCCCGTCGGCGCGACCGGGACGCGGTGCCGTGCGCCGCTCCTGCGGTGCGCTCGTCCATCCATCGATCGGGAGGCAAACATGTCGCACGCACGTTTCCAGCGCCGCACGCTCGCCGCGGCCCTGCTGCTGGCTTTCGCCACCGCGGGACTGGCCAATGCGGAAACCGGGGTCGCCCCGGGCCGGTCCACCACCGTGGTCGCGCCAGGCCTGTCCGCGCCTGGCAGCATTTCCTACGACCAGAACGGCATGCCGACCATCAAGGCGTCGAGCGACAACGACGTGGCCTTCCTGCAGGGCTACGCACATGCCGAATACCGCTTCTTTGAAATGGATCTGACCCGGCGTCAGGTCAGCGGGACGCTGGCCGCGCTGGTCGGTGCCTCGCAGCTCGCCAGCGATGTGCAGGCACGCACCCTTGGCCTGCGGCGGGCGGCCGAGAAGAGCTGGCGCGCCATGTCCGAAGACAGCCGCGGCTGGCTGTCCGCCTATGCGGCGGGCGTGAATTTCTGGCTGGCCAACCATCCGCTGCCGCCCGAGTACACGGTGCTCGACATTACCCGTGCCGATCCGTGGACACCGGTGGATACGCTGGCGGTCGGCAAGGGGCTGGCCTTCCAGTTGTCATTCGACCTCGATATCGACGCCACGCTGCAGCTCGCCGCCTACCAGCAGGCCGGCGCGCTCGCCGGCTTCGACGGCAATGTGCTGTTCTTCGGCGACCTGCATCGCTCGGCGCCGGCCGATGATCGCGTGACCGTGCCCGGCTTCCAGCCCGGCCCGCCACCGAACCAGCCGATGGCCGGCGCCGTGCCCGCCAAGTCCATGACAACGGCAACCATCGACGCACAGACGGTGCAACTCGCTCGCGACTATGCCCGGCGCATCCGCGGCAATCCGCTGTTCGCGCGCGCGCTCGAAGGGCGTGATTCCCCGGTCGGCAGCAACGAATGGGTGATCGGCGCCGAGCTCTCGGCCAGCGGCAAGCCGATCCTCTCCAATGATCCGCACCTTGGCCTGTCGCTGCCGCCGGTCTTCACCGAACAGCATCTGTACTCGTCCGACAGCCGCCATGCACAACCGATGGACGTGACCGGCGTCACCGTGCCGGGGGCTCCCGGCGTGATCCAGGGCTGCAACCAGCGCGTGTGCTGGGGCACCACCACCAACTCGCTCGACGTCACCGACGTGTTCAAGGAAACGCTCAAGTTCGACAGCTACGGTCTGCCGGTCGCCATCGTGCATGACGGGGTCGAGGAACCGGTGCGCTGGCTGGCGCAGAGCTATTACGTCAACCAGATCGACGGCACCCCCAACCACGTGCTGCGCGCCGACTCGATCGGCTACACCAATGGCGCCCTGACGATCACCGTGCCACGGCGCAACGACGGGCCGCTGGTGCAGATCGATGCGGCCAGCGGCAGCGGCCTGTCGGTCGCCTACACCGGCTGGGGCCCGACCCAGGAAATCGAATCGTTCCGGCGCATCAACCGCGCCACCAATCTCGACGAGTTCAGGGATGCGCTGAGCTATTTCGATTTCGGTTCGCAGAACTTCGCCTACGCCGACGTGGACGGCAACATCGCCTATTTCACCAGCGCCGAAGCGCCGGTGCGCACCGACCTGCAGACCCAGGGCCGCCCCGGCGGTGGGGTGCCACCGTGGATCATTCGCGACGGCAGTGGCGCGCTCGGCCACGACTGGATGCCACTGCAGCACCGCCAGCCCAACCAGGCGACACCTTTCGAGGTGCTGCGCGCCAACGAAATGCCATTCGTCATCAACCCGGCCCAGGGATATTTCGCCAACGCCAACAACGACCCGATCGGCTTCTCGCTGGACAACGACCCGCTCAATTCGGAGCGCGCGAACGGCGGTGTGTATTACCTCGACTGGGGCGGCGCCTCGTCCCTGCGCATGGGGCAGATCGACCGGGTCATCCGCGATTACATCCAGCGTGGCGAGAAGATCACGCCGGCGCACATGCAGGCCCTGCAGGCCGACACCCGCGCCCTGGATGCCAAGCTGGTGTTGCCCTATCTGCTGGCCGCGCATGCAAACGCGCAGGCGAGTTCCTGGCAGCCGCTTGCCGAACTGGCCGCGAACGGTCGCATCATCGATGCAATCGCACGGCTGGGCCGCTGGGATTACTCCACGCCAACCGGCATCCAGCAGGGCTATGACCCGGGCGACGATCCGAACGACCTGCCGGCGCCGGATCAGGCCCAGCGGGATGCCAGCGTGGGCGCCACGTTGTGGGCACTGTGGCGCAGCTATGCGCTGCGCAACACCATCGATGCCAGCCTGCAGCAGGTCGGCCTCGGCGATCACCTGCCAAGCTCCAGCCTGGCCTTCAACGGCTTCAAGTTCATGCTCGACAACTTCGACGCCCTGCAGGGCAAGGGCACGTCGGGCATCGCGTTCTTCGCCCCGGCCAGCGTGCCCGCCGGCGCGCCGAATGCGGCCGCGGCGCGCGACTATGTGCTGCTGGCCAGCCTCGGCCAGGCGCTGGATCAGTTGGCCAGCCCGGCCATGGCGGCGGCGTTCGATGGCTCGACCGCGCTGTCCGACTATCGCTGGGGTCGCCTGCATCGCATCGTCTTCGACCATCCCCTCGGAGGGCCGTTCAGCATTCCTGGCCAGGATGGCATGAGCAGTCCCTACGGCTTCAACGACCTGTCGCCGGACCTGCCGGGCCTGGCCCGTGGCGGCGCGTGGGAAACCGTCAATGTCGCCAACTACAACCTGCGCGGGAGCGGCGCCAACGACTTCATGTTCGGCTCCGGTCCGGCGCGGCGTTTCGTGGGCGAGATGAGTGCGGTGGTCGCTGCCAGCGAAATCATTCCGGGCGGCAATTCCGGGGTGCTCGGCAGTCCGTACTACGCCGATCAACTGCCGACGTGGCTGGTCAACGGCTACCACGCGCTGCCGGTGCCGGCCGCAGCGGCGGAGGCCGAAGGCGTGCGAATGGTGACCTTTACGCCCTGAAACGACGAGCCGTCGGCAGGGCGGCTCGCGGGGCGTCAGTGCAGCCTGGAACGGCTGCGCTCGAGGGATCGAGCCGGGCCGTGCGGGCCGGGTGGTGTGCCTTGACGCGGCACGCGCGCTGACCCGCTCGCAGGCCTCGGCGCATCCGGGCGTTGGCACGCGTGGCGACGCTCAACTGCGCCGCGCGTGCCAGCACCAGTGCCAGGGTTCGTAGGCAATGCCATGCGGGTTGCCACGCGGATAGGACAGGCGGAAGCCGTGGCCCGCCGCGTTGGCGCACAGCCAGGCAAAGGCCGGCGAGTGTTCGAATGTCTCCTCGAGCGCGCTGTAGCCCGGGCAGCCCAGATCCACCGCGCGGCCACTGTGGTGTTCGCTGTAGCCGGGGGCAGCGCTGACGGCGAGGATGGCATCGATGGAGAGCCCGCGCGCCAGCTTGCGCTGCACGATGCCAAGCTGGTATTCCGCCGAGCGGAACGCCGAGATGACCTCGAGTACCACGCCGGCCTCGGCCGCCGCGCATTGCATGCCGGCAAAGGCCCGCGCGGCACGCGGCGTGAGCCACTGCGAGCGGCCCTGGGTGTCGATGCCGATGCACGCGAGTGCGGCGGGCTCGCGCACTGCACGCAGGCCGCGCGTCCGGGCATAGTCATGCGGCACGCCGAGCGCGTGGGCGCTGCGGATGATCGCCCGGCGCTGGTTGGCATCGCAGCGCCTGGGCGGTTGCGGTGCGGGAATGGTCACGACAGCGGGCGCGACGGTCAGGGCTGGGCAGCTTCGAGCGGGCGTACGTAGAAGCCGGCGATGCTGCCGTCACTGTTGCAGGCGATGCGCGTGTACAGGTTGGCCTGGGCGAAGATCAGCGGGATGGTGACGACGTAATAGCCCTGGCCCATGCTGGGGTGCGACTGCCCGCGCGCTTGCAGCTTGCCGAACTGCGCCAGCGATTCCCACGCGGCCTTGAACTTGGCCGGCGGCAGGGCACTGCGCATGGTGGCGTCGAAGTGCGCGGTGGCAGCCGCATAGTCGCCGCGTTCGGCGGCGTCGAGCAGGGCCTCGGCATGCTGCCGGCACACGTCACCGCGCTGGCGATCGATCTCGTCCACGTCCGTCGGCGTGCCTGCCGCTGCCTCCGCGGTCGTGGCACGGTCTGCCGCCGTTTCGTCGTCCGGGGCCACTTCGCTGTCGGCGGCGGGTGCGTAATCCGCGGCCGCTGCGGAATCGGCAGCGTCCGCTCCGACCTGCGCGTCCGCCGTACCTGTCGGCGCCGCATCGCTTGCCGGTGAGTCGGCAGCAGGCGTTGCGGGGCTCTCATCCGTGGCTGGCTGTGCGGGCGATTCGGCTTCCAGCGAATCGTTGCCGGCCTGCTGATCGGCCGGTCCGGCTTCAGCGGCCTCATCGGCCGGCGCTTCCGGCGGGTTGGCCTGCGCGTCCGCCGTTGCCGCATCCGTGGCCGGCGCCGTGTCGGCTCCGGCCGATTCGGCGACAGGTGCGGCGGCGCCTGCCGGCGGCTCGGCCGATGCCTCGGCCGTCGCTGCAGATGCGTCGGTCGCGCCGGCTTCCGTCTCGGCAGTTTCGTCCTCGGCCGGCGCGGCTGCCCCGGTCTCCGCTGCACTTGCCGGCGGCGGGGCCGCGGGGCCGAGCGTGGGCGGTGCATCCTTGGCGCGGACATGTGCGTCGAGGTCGAGGGTGTCCGCCGGCGCGGGGAGGGCGCCGCTTGCGTCCTGCGGGCTGGGTGCTGCAGTCGAGGGCGTGCCGGAAGCATCCCCGGCAGCGGGCGGCGCGTGCGCCTCGGCCTCGTCCGTGGCGTCGATCGCGACGTCCTGAGCGGCGCTGGTGGTGGCGTCGTCCGGTGTGTCGGCGGCCCGGTCAGCCGCAGTGTCGCCGGTTGCCGGCTCCGCGGCGGCAGGTGCCGGCATCCCCTCGAGCGTGGGCGGGGCATCCTTGGAGCGCGCCAGCGCGTCGAGGTCGATGGCGGTCGCGGCCGCCGGCGCGGTGGCGGGCGGGGCGTCGGCGGGCGGCGCTGCGCCGACGCTGGAAGCGGCGAGCAGCAGGGCCAGGGCAAGCGGGGCGTGGGTCACGAACAGTCTCCGGCAGCAAGCTGCCCAAACTAGCACGAGCAGGGCCGCGTTTCCGCCCGCCGGGCAAGTGCGTCGCGGGTGGACGCTCATGCCCGGTCATCCTCGACGGGTCGGACCTGCGCGGCCGGCTTCAGGCGGCCGGCCTTGCGCAGGGCGTCGCGCAGCAGGTACTCGATCTGCGCATTGACCGAACGCAATTCGTCGTCGGCCCAGCGCTGCAGCGCTTCGAGTACCGGCGCGCTGATGCGCAGCGGATAGGCCCTCTTTTCGGTCACGGTCGGATCCGCGTCGCGATCAGTGGTGCAGGGTGCCCGCGTTGACCACCGGCTGGGTCGCGCGTTCGCCGCACAGCACCACCAGCAGGTTGCTCACCATCGCCGCGCGACGCTCGCTGTCCAGATCCACCACGCCGCGCTTGGAGAGCTCGCCGAGGGCCATTTCCACCATGCTGACCGCGCCTTCGACGATGCGCTCGCGGGCCGCCACGATGGCGCCGGCCTGCTGGCGCTGCAGCATGGCCTGGGCGATTTCCTGGGCATAGGCGAGATGACTGATGCGTGCCTCGATGACCTTGACGCCGGCCTTGCCCAGGCGTGACTGGATCTGGTCACGCAGGTGTGCGTTCACTTCGTCGGCGTGGCTGCGCAAGGAAGGCGTCTTGTCGTCGTGGGCATCGTAGGGATAGCTCTGCGCCATCTGGCGCAAGGCCGATTCGGACTGGATCTGCACGAAGTTCTCGTAGTCGTCCACGCAGAACACCGCTTCGGCGGTATCCACGACCTGCCAGACCACCACGGCGGCGATCTCGATCGGATTGCCGTCGCGGTCGTTGACCTTGAGCTTGCCCGATTCGAAGTTGCGCACGCGCAGCGAAATGGCGCGGCGCGAGTAGAAGGGATTGGTCCAGCGCAGGCCGGGTACGTGCACGGTGCCGGCGTAGCTGCCGAAGAGTTGCATGACCTGGCCCTGGTTGGGCTGGACCTGGAAGAAGCCCTTGCAAAGGAAGGCCAGCAGGCCGATCAGCAATACCACCGGGATGATCTGCGCCGGCTCGGGCTGGCCACCCTGCAGGATGACGAACAACCACCACCCGGTCAGGGCAAAGGCGCCGAGCACCACCAGCAGGGTGGGGATGCCGGGGAGGGAGAAGGCATTGCGTTCGTTCATGACGGATCCTCGTTGGGGATGGATAAGATATCAAAACGATATCTAACTGCCAAGCGCTTCCAGGCGCATTCGCCACCGCGCAGGCAGGACTCGGGGACGCGCCGCGCGCATGACTTTGGGTTATCGTCGCCGCATCCGACACGGGAAGATGGCAATGGCGACAAGGCAATCGGGGATCGACCAGGGCAAGCTCGACCGCGTGGTCGCCGCCGCGCGGCGCGCGGCGGAGGCGCGCGGGCACGGCTACCGTGAGCGCGCCCTGCAGATGTATCCATGGGTCTGCGGGCGTTGCGGGCGCGAGTTCACGCGCGCCAACGTGAGCGAACTCACCGTCCATCACCGCAACCACGACCACGACGACAACCCGCCGGATGGCAGCAATTGGGAGCTCCTGTGCCTGTACTGCCACGACAACGAACACTCGCGCTACATCGATCATGTCGAGGGCAGCGGCGAGGACGCTGGCGGACCGCCGGCCACGGCCAACCCGTTCGCCGGGCTGAAGGACCTGCTGCAGCGCGGCCGCTCGTGAGCGGGTGGGGCGCCGGCGGGCGGGCGGGCAGGGCATGCCCGGCGTGAAGCTCGCGCGTTACCTGGCCAGGCTCGGTTACGGAAGCCGGCGCGAGGTCGAAGCGATGCTGGCCGCCGGGCGCGTGTGCGATGCGCAGGGAAGGGTGCTCACGGCCGGCGATGCGCCTGTACATGCCGCCATCCGCATCGATGGCGAAGCACTCGACCCGCCGCCGGGATTCGTGGCGATGCTCCACAAGCCGGCCGGCTACACCTGTTCCATGCGCGACGCCGGCCGCCTGGTCTTCGACCTGCTGCCACGGCGCTGGCGCGTGCGTCGCCCGGCAGTGTCCAGCATCGGGCGGCTGGACCGCGACACCTCGGGCCTGCTGCTGTTCACCGACGACGGGATCCTGCTGCATCGGGTGATCTCGCCGCGCACAGGGATCCGCAAGGTCTACGAAGCAGGGCTGGCAGCCGACCTGCGCGGTGACGAGGCGGCACTGTTTGCCAGTGGCACCCTGTTGCTGGAATCGGAGTCGACGCCGCTCGCGCCGGCCGAGCTGGAGGTGCTGGCGCCGCGCGAGGTGCGCCTGTCGGTCACCGAAGGGCGCTACCACCAGGTCCGGCGGATGTTCGCCGCGGTCGGCAACCACGTGCTGACGCTGCATCGCAGCGCAGTGGGCGGACTTGGCCTCGGGGACCTGCCGGTGGGCGGCTGGCGCCTGCTGGCGCCGGACGAGATCGCGGCCATCGGCGCGCGTTGACCCGACCCACCTCACTCGTGGTGCGCATGCTCCGGCGCCGGCGTCGCGTGTTCATGCGCATCCGGATCCCGTGCAGCCGGCGCCGGCACGCTCGTGACCGGTACGCTGCCGTCGCCGCCCAACACTTTGCCAGGCACGTGCTGGTCATCGTGTTCGTGAACGTCATGCCGGCCACCGCCCTGCTCAGGTACGAGGGCCCGGTACTGCGCGGGCGTGAGATCCGGCAGCTTCTGCAGGAAGGCGACCATGGCCCAGATCTTTTCGTCATCATGGGTCAGACCCCAGGCGGGCATGCCGCTCATCTTGATGCCGTGCTTGATGACCCAGAAGGCCGTGCGCGGTTCCGGGCTGAAGCGGGTCAGGTTGGGCGGGCGCGGATACAGGCCCTCGCGCAACTCGGTATTGGTCATGCCGGGTGCCAGGTGGCAGCCGGTGCACATGGCGTCATAGTGTTCGGCGCCTGCGGCAATGCGCTCTGGATCGTTCAGGTCCGGAACGGCAATGCCGGTGATGCGGGTGTCGATGGAATGGTCACGCAGCGCGCCGATCAGCTGCGCCACGAGGCGCGTGTGATGGACGTCCGCGCCGATGTCATAGCGCCCCGAGTAGATGAACACCAGGGTGCCGACCACCAGCAGCAGGCTCCAGATGATGATTGTCCTGACGACAAGCCCCCAGCTACGCATGCTGCGACCCTCTCTGCTCGAGCGCCTTGCGGACAGCGCAGTGTGCGCGTGGCGGCCTGTCGCCGTACTGAATCGACTTCGCGGCGTGCCGCGCGGGGCAGCTCGCGTTCATCACCACGCCGCAATATCGGCGACAATCGGTGCGTGATCCGTTGGTCCTCCCCGTCTCGCCTGCTCACAGCGCTGGCGGTCCTGTGCCTTGCGCTGCCGGCGGCTGCCGTCGAGTCGCGGCAGGCCAGCTTTGCGGGCGTGGGCTTGCGGGTGGTCGAGGTTGACCTTGCCCATGAGCGCCTCGAACTGGTCTGGCGCCAGGCCGGCGATGCAGCCTTCGGCAGTATCGAGGCGCTGCGCCAGCAGGCGGCGGCGGACGGGCGCGATCTGCTGTTCGCGACCAATGCCGGCATCTATGACCATGCCTTCCGTCCGCTGGGCCTGCATGTCGAAGACGGCCAGGTGCTGCGCCCGCTCAACACCGCACGCGGTGCGCCGGGCGCAGGCAACTTCTCGATCCAGCCGAATGGCGTGTTCTACGTGGATCAGGACGGCCACGCCGGTGTCGTTACCACCGATGCCTGGCGCGAGGCCGGTATCGCCGCGCGCCTGGCCACCCAGTCCGGGCCGATGCTGGTGGTTGACGGGGCCGTCAACCCGGCCTTCGACGCCGCCTCGCAGAGCCTCAAGTGGCGCAGCGGCGTATGTGCGCCGGCGCCCGGGCGGGTGGTGTTTGCGGTGAGCGAGGCGCCGCTCAGCTTCCATGCCTTCGCGCGATTTTTCCGCGACCGGCTGGGTTGCGCCGATGCGCTCTACCTCGACGGCACGCTGTCGCGCATCTGGACGCGCCAGGATGGCTATGCCGGTGCACCGGCCTTCATGGTCAAGCCCTACGCCGGCATCTTCGCGGTGTTCGCGACGCCGCAGGCCCAGCCCGGCGAGTGATGCGCACTGGGCCGGGCGGCGGGCCGCTCGGCGTTGCGCTGCCGCGACGTGCTTCAGGCCCGTTGCAGCAGCACGATGACCGCGCCGGTGCCGCCCTGCACCGGGCGGGCCGAAGTGACGGCAAGCACGTCGCCACGCTGGCGCAGCAGGGCGTCGGTCAGGCGTTTGAGGACCGGCCCGCGTTCGGCCGAGCGCAGCCCCTTGCCATGCACGATGCGCACGCACAGCTTGTCCTCGCGGCGGCAATCGGCGATGAACAGGCGGATCGCTTCGCGCGCCACGGCAGCGGTCATGTCATGCAGGTCGATCTCGGCGCGCACGCTGAAGTGGCCGCGACGCAGGCGTTGCAGCAGGCGCGGTGGCTGGCCGGGCTTCAGGTAGCGGATCTCGTCGCCACAGTCGGGCGCGCATTCGAGCGGATGGGTCAGCAGTTCGTCGCGCACGCGCGCTTCGTCGAGCTGCGCCTGCACCGGCTCGGGTGCCGGTCGTGGACGAGCCGGCGGCGCGGCGTGGCGCCGGCGCAGGGGACGCACCTCGCCGATGGCATCACGGAACAGCCGCGCGTCGTCGTCGTGCTCGAGCATGTGGGCAGGCTAGCAGCCCGCGCGAGCATGGTCGAGCGGACCAGTCACCGCCGGACACCCGCGGCTTCGGCTGCGCACGTCATGCCGAGCGACGGGTCCGTCCTGCGCGCCGGCATCCATCGATGCACCGCTGCTCGGCAATCGCGGGTGATCCGCTATCATGTGCCGTTCCATACTCCCACCCGGTCGTCTGCGCGCCGCTGCGCGCCGATGCAGCGCAGGAAGCCCTCGATGCGTGTTCTGGTCAGCAACGACGACGGCGTTGAAGCACGCGGCATCCGCGTACTCGCGCGGCGCCTCGCCGAAGTCGGCGAGGTGACCGTCGTGGCGCCGGATCGCGACCGATCGGGCGCCAGCAATTCGCTCACGCTCGACCAGCCGATCCGCGCCCTGCGCCTCGACGAGTTCCGCTGGCGCGTGGCCGGCACACCCACCGATTGCGTGCACCTGGCGCTTTCCGGCCTGCTCGAACGCGAACCGGATATCGTCGTATCCGGCATCAACGATTCGGCCAACCTGGGCGATGACGTGATCTATTCCGGTACCGTTTCGGCGGCGATGGAAGGACGCTTCCTCGGCCTGCCCTCGATCGCGGTATCGCTGGCCAGTCGCAACCACCAGGGCGAACATTACGACAGTGCGGCCGAAGCGGTGCTGCTCATCATGCGGCGCCTGCTGGTCGATCCACTGCCGGCCGACACCATCCTCAACGTCAACGTGCCGGATCGCCCCTGGGAGGAAATCCGCGGTCTGGCGGTGACCCGGCTCGGACGCCGCCACCGCTCGGCGCCGTGCGTCAGCGCAACCGATCCGCGCGGGCGACCGATCTACTGGATCGGCCCGCCGGGCGATGTCGAGGACGATGGTCCTGGCACCGATTTTCGCGCCGTGCGCGATGGCTACGTGTCGATCACGCCGATCCACGTGGACCTCACCCGTTACCAGGCGCTGGAAAAGGTCAGCAGCTGGGTAGCGACGCTGGAGGCCCAGATGCCGGGCGTGGCATGATCGCTCCGCTGCATGATCCGGCCGCGCGCGGCCATGGCATGACTTCGCAACGTGCGCGCGACCGCCTGGTCGAGCGCCTGGCCGCCGAGGGCATTCGCGATCGGCGCGTGCTGGACGTGATGCGGCGCATGCCGCGCCACCTGTTCATCGACGAGGCGCTGGCCTCGCGCGCCTACGAGGACACGGCGCTGCCCATCGGCCGCGGGCAGACCATTTCCCAGCCCTGGGTGGTGGCGCGCATGACCGAGGCGCTGATCGGGCCCGGCCTGCCGCGGCGGGTGCTGGAAATCGGCACGGGCTCGGGTTACCAGGCCGCCGTGCTGTCGGAACTGGTCGAGCAGGTGTACACCGTCGAACGCATCGATGAGCTCCTGCGTGCGGCGCGCCGGCGCTTTCGCAAGCTCGGCCTCGCCAACATCCGCTCACGCCACGACGATGGCCAGCTCGGCTGGCCGGACGCGGCGCCGTTCGATGCGATCCTGCTGACGGCGGCCGGCCCCGAGCTGGTGCAGTCGCTGCTCGACCAGCTTTCGCCGGATGGCTGCCTGGTCGCGCCGGTCGGCCCGCCGGGCCAGCAGACGCTCCTGCGCGTGCGCGCGGGCGCGGACGGCTGGCAGTCCGAAACGCTGGGAGCGGTGAGCTTCGTGCCGTTGCTTGGCGGTACCGGATGAGACTGCCCGGCATGTGCCTGGACGCGCTTCGATGAAGCTGTTTGCGCCGCTCTACGAGCGCGCCATCCGCTGGGCCGCGCATCCGCGCGCGAACCCCTACCTCGGCTTGCTCAGCTTCGTCGAGGCCATCATCTTCCCGGTCGCGCCGGAAGTCATGCTGGCGCCGATGGTGCTGGCGCGGCCGCGACGCTGGTGGCAGATCGCCAGCATCAGCCTGCTCGGCTCGCTGCTTGGCGCGCTGGTCGGCTATGCGTTGGGACACTATGCATTCCACGCGCTGCGCCCGCTGCTGGACCATCTCGGCTGGCTGCCGCGCATCGACGCGTTGGTCATGCAGCTCGAAGAGGACGTCGCACGCCATCCGTGGAACGCCTTCATCGCCCTGGTGATCGCCGGGTTCATGCCGGTACCGCTCAAGATCTTCACCTGGGCCTCGGGTATCGTCGGCGTGCCGATGCCGGCCTTCATGGCGGCCATGTTCGTCGGCCGCGGCAAGCGCGTGTACCTGCTTGCCGGCCTGATCCGTCTGGGCGGCGAACGTGCCGAGCACGCGCTGCACCGCTGGATCGAGTGGATCGGCTGGGCAGTGGTGGCCTTGCTGATCGCCGCGGTCCTATATTTCGTCCTGGTCCATTAGGATGTGTCGATGGGAAGGCAAGTCCTGATTGCACTGCGCCCGCTGGCGCTTGCAGCCGCACTGTTGCTTGGGGCCTGCGCCACGACCGGCCCGGCCCCGGTCGATGACCTCAGCGGCGCCGCGCCGCGCCCTGCTGCGCGTGCGCCGCAGCCGGCGGCCGGCGTCCACCGGGTCGTGCGCGGCGACACGCTCTACAGCATCGCCTTCCGCAACGGCCTCGATTACCGCGACGTGGCACGCTGGAACGGCATCGGCGAGCCCTACACCATCTATGTCGGGCAGGAAATCCGCCTGAACCCGGGTGCGCGCGCGACCGCGCCGGCGCAGGTCGTCGCCGCAGCGCCGGCGCGTCCGACCGCCACGCCCCCGCCGACCCCGCCGGCTGCAGCGCTGCCTGCGCCGTTCGAAGACGTGAAGCCGTCCGCGCCGGCGCAGTCACCGGCGACGCCGCAAGCACCTGCGCCGGCAGCGGCAGCGTCCGCCGCGACGGCCGGAGCGCCGGACGCGCCTGCTGCACCGGCGGCGGCCGCGGCCACGGGGGCGGCCACCGTCGCGACCGCCACGCCACCGCCCGCGGCCGAAGCGGCGGTCGGCAGCATCCGTTGGCGCTGGCCGGCGGAGGGCCGCGTCATCGACACCTTCGTGGCCGGTGACCGTACCCGCCAGGGCATCGACATCGCCGGCCGTGCCGGCGACCCGGTGCGTGCCGCTGCCGATGGCACGGTGGTGTACAGCGGTGATGGACTGATCGGCTACGGCGAACTCATCATCATCAAGCACAGCCCGAGTTTCCTGTCCGCCTATGGCCACAATCGCAAGCGCCTGGTGAAGGAGGGCGATCGCGTGCAGGCCGGCCAGGTGATCGCCGAGATGGGCACCAGCAACACCAACCGCGAGGCCCTGCATTTCGAGGTGCGCCGCAACGGCAAGCCGGAGAATCCGCTGGTCTTCCTGCCGCGACGTTGAGGGCGCGGTGCAAACCCGGGTCGCGGACTGCGGCCGGGGTGCCGCCGGGCTGCGCCGGGCAGTGTAAGCTTGGCGCGTGAGCGCACCTTCCTTTGACGATTCCGCCGCCCGCGCAGGCCTTGCCGGCAGGATCGACCCGCTCGATCCGCTCGATGCAAGCACGCGCACCCTGATCAGCACCTATCTGGGCGAGATCGGCCTGATCCCGCTGCTGGAGGTGGCCGCTGAGTGGGCGCTGGCCGAGCGCGTCCAGCGCGGCGACGCGGAGGCGCGGCGCCGCCTGATCGAGGCCAATCTGCGCCTGGTCGTGCACGTGGCCCAGCCCTACCGCGGGCGCGGGGTGGCATTGATGGATCTGGTTGCCGAAGGCAATCTTGGCCTGATCCGGGCGGTTGAGCGTTTCGATCCCGCGCGCCGTCTGCGCTTTTCCACCTACGCGGTGTGGTGGATCCGCGAGGCGGTGCAGGCGGCGGTGGCCCAGCAAGGGCGGACCGTGCGCCTGCCGGGCAACGTGCTGCGCGCCTGGGCACAGGTGCTGCGCAGCGAGCGCGAACTGACCGCGCGGCTTGGCGCGCCGCCCAGCCTGGAGCAGGTGGCGGAGGCCACGGGCCGTTCGGTGCAGGAGGTGGCAGAGCTGTTTCGCGCCAACGAGCATGTGGATTCGCTGGATGCGGCCGATCCGGGCGAGCTTGCCCTCATCGTGCACATCCACGAACGCGATGGCGACGATGCAGCGCAGCATCCGGCCGAGCCGCCCGACAGCGAGGCATTGGCGGGCTGGCTGGCGGCACTGACACCACGCCAGCGTGAAGTGGTCCAGCGCCGCTTCGGGCTCGATGCCATGCCCGTGCAGTCGCTGGCCGAGATCGGCCGCGAACTCGGCATCAGCCGGGAGCGCGCACGGCAGTTGCAGCAGGAAGCGCTCAAGCGCTTGCGCGAGGCGTCGCGGCGCGCGGGTTGATGTCCTGCGGCACCCGGGTTCCTGCGTGCCGCCACCACGGCGCCGATGCGCATGCCATGATGGCCGTCTCATTCCTGTCCGGAGGATTGCCATGCCCATTCGCCCCGTCCTGATCGGCTTCGCCTTGCTGCTGGCCGCAGGCTGCGCCACGCAAGGTCCGGCCAATGACGGCGTCGCCGTGATCCACACGGCCACCTTCGTCGCCGCTGACGGTCGCAGCGTGCGCGCGGTCTATCGTGACAACGATCGCGTGACGCTGACACTGCCCGGTGGCGCGGAGGTCGTCCTGCCCATCGCGATTTCCGGCTCCGGTGCGCGCTATGCGGACGGCAATCGCCAGTGGTGGGAACACCAGGGCGAGGCGACCTATTCCGTGGACGACCGCGTCGTGTTCCGCGGCAGGCTGCAATGATGCCGACGGCAGGCCGGGCCGGCGCGGGACGCGCGAGCGCTCATCGATAGCTATTGCGTGCCTGTGGGCGCGCCCAGGACCTGCCTGAGCGCGGCAATGAAGTCCGCATCCAGCTTGCCCATGCGGTCGCTGCGGGCGACCGCGCGCCCCGCGCCGTCCAGCAGGACCATCACGCCCGCGTGGCTGAAATGACCGTCCTGCAGCTCGCGGAAGGGAATGTCGAGCAGCGCGGCGATGCTTCGCACATCGGCCGCCTCGGCCCGCGCGAGGGTCCAGCGCGGAGTGTCCAGCTGGCGCTGGTCGGCCAGTGCCCTGAGTGCAGCCGGCGTGTCGTTCCGGGCATCGAAACTGACCAGCAGGACCTTCAGCCGTGTGCGCTCGGCAGCGGTCAGTTCGCGCTCGCTCCGGCGGATGGTGTCGATCAGCAGTGGACACATGAATGGGCAGTTGGCGTAGAACATGCTGACCAGGCGCGGCTCTCCCTGGCCGCCGGCGAAGCGCAGCGCCGTGCCGTCCTGGTCGGTCAGGGCGGCGTCGAAGCGGTACAGCGAATCTGCCGGCAGGTCGCGCGCGGCAACGCTTGGTGAGAGCGCCAGCAAGACACAGGTGAGCGCCAGCGCGACAAGTGCAACCAGGGTGCGAAGTGACATTATTAAGGCCCCATGCAATCAATCAGATACGAAATGATGTTGCGAAAGTGGTGGAAGTCCATTGGGCCGTCAGGGCAGATCCCGCGCGCAGCGGAAGCCGAGATTCACCGTGGTGTTGGCGGCCTTCAGCGAGGACAGCATTGCCACGCGCATCAGCAGCGCATAGTTGTCGCGGTCGCGCAGGCTGAGTGCCGCCTCACCGCAGAACTTCATGCGGTCGGGATCGCCCTGGTCGCGGCTGTCCGGGGCGACGATGAGCGCGCTGTAGTCGTCCACCCATTCCCACACCAGCGCGTGCAGGTCGCGTACACCGTACAGGTTGGCTTCGCCACCGATGCTGCCAAGGCCGCGACTCGAAGGTTGCGCGTACCAGTCGAGCAGCTTGCGTCGCCAGGCAGGATCCCCGCGGGCATCGTCGGTGTCCGCGCTGGCCGCCGCGGTGCGCTCCCATTCCAGCCAGGTGGGCAGGCGGGCCTGTTCTGATTCGCAGTAGGCGCGTGCGGCGAACCAGCTCACCTGGGTCACGGGCTGGTCGGGCAGGGCGGCTGCGCCGAGTTGCTCCGGCGCGGACCAGTGGGCCAGGTAGCGCGCGTCCGTGAAGACGGTCGGCACCGCGTCACGACGCCATTGCGGGTGGGCCGCGACAAAGGCGAGGAACTCGGCGTTGGTGACCGGTTCCTCGCGCATCGCAAACGCGGCGAGCGACACCGGCGCAGCGTCCTTTTCCGTCGCCAGCACGCTGACGAAGCCGGTGGCCGGAATCGCCTGGTAGGCGGGCGCCGCGATGGCGCCCGCCATGGCGATGGTGGCGGTGATCCCGCACAGCCAGCGCGCCAGGGTGAGGGGCAGCATCGCGGCGCGCATCGCTCAGTGCTCCGCCTGGGCCGGGTGCGCCGGGCCGTTGGCGCGCACGCCCGCCACTTCCTCCTTGGTGATCTGTCCGCCCGGGTTGTCCCAGCTGTTCAGCACGTAGGTGAGGATATTGGCGACCTCGTCATCGGTGAGCTGGCTCATCGGCGGCATCACCGAGTTGTAGTCGGTGCCGTTGACCTTGACCGGACCGGACAGGCCATTCAGGACGACTTCGATGGCATGCTTGGGGTCGGCCGCCAGGTAGTCGGACTTGGCCAGCGGCGGGAACACGCCCGGCATGCCTTCGCCATTGGGCTGGTGGCAGACCGAGCAGGTGCCGGTGAACAGCTGCTTGCCGGCGTCGATCTGCTCCTGCCGGGTCAGCGTGCCGGCAGCGTGCGCGCTGGCCGCTGCGGTGACCGCCTTGAGGTTGGGCTCGGAGCGATCGCCCAGGTACACGGCGTTGACTTCGGTGCCCGAGTAGATCGACTTGTCCTCGGGCCCATCGACCTTGAGGATCGCCAGTGCGCCCTTGTTGAAGGCACGGAAGATCGAGTGATCGACCAGCACGTAGCTGCCCGGCACTTCGGTGTGGAACTCCACCGTCACCGCGCCGCCGGCCGGGATCAGCGTGGTCTGCACGTTCTCCTGCCAGTAGGTGCCGCCTTCCGGCTGCACCTTGTCGAAGATCTCGCCGATGACGTGAAAGCTCGACACCAGGTTCGGCCCGCCGTTGCCCATGAACAGGCGCACCGTCTGGTTGGTCTGCGCGGTCAGCGCGTTGTCGCCGGTGAGCGCGCCCTCGCTGCCGTTGAAGAGCACATAGGTGGGCCGCTCGTCGATGGCCTTTTCCATGTCGAAGGGCTGCAGGCCCTTCTCGCGGTACTTGCCGGTGGTGTAGAAATCGCCCTGCATGACGTAGTACTCGTGATCGACCGGCGGCAGGCCCTCGGGCGGCTCGACCAGGATCAGACCGTACATGCCGTTGGCGATATGCATGCCCACCGGTGCGGTGGCGCAGTGATAGACGTACAGGCCCTGGTTCAATGCCTTGAAGGTGAACTGCGTGCGGTGGCCGGGCGCGGTGAAGCTGGCCGCCGCGCCGCCGCCGGGGCCGGTGACACCGTGCAGGTCGATGTTGTGCGGCATCTTGCTGTCGGGCGCGTTCTTCAGGTGGAATTCGACCGTGTCGCCCTGGCGCACGCGGATGAAGCTGCCCGGCACGGTGCCGCCGAAGGTCCAGAAGGTGTAGCTGACGCCCTCGGAGATGGGCATTTCCTTTTCGATCACTTCGAGTTCCACGACGACCTTGGCCGGATAGTCCCGATTGACCGGGGGCGGCACCAGCGGTGGGCTGGTCAGGATCGCCTGGATCGGCGCGCCCTGCGGCGGGCCGAAATCGCCCTTGGCCGAGCCGCCAGTGCTGTACGCTGCTGCCAGGGGGCCGGCCGCATGGGCTGCAGGCGTCGGGCTGCTGCTGGAATTGCAACCGGCCAGACCGAAGGCTGCGAGTAGCGCGAAGGGAAGCAACTTGTGCATGTGGAACTTCCTTTATGGGCAGGTGGATGTTGCGTTGCGCAATAGTGTCCACGGCGGGCTTCACGCACTTTCTGACATGCGTCAAACGAGGCCTGGAAATAGTGGAAAACGGCTGCGGCAAGAGGTCGCGGCAGCCCCTGGACGGGCGCATTCCTGATCCGCGTCAAGAGATGATGCGGGCGCCTGGAGTCCCATTGCATCCGCGCCGGCCTTGCGTCCGGCAAGCCTGGAGCCGTCATGCGAGTCGATCCCTGCCGCACCCTTGCCGTTGCCATCATCCTCGCGCTGGCCGTCCCGGGCAGTGCCACGTCGGCGCCGGTGGACGCGCCCACCAGCGGGCCGGTACTGGACCTGCGGTATCGCACCGAAAACGTCGATGATGCTGCGTATGCACAGGACGCCGAAGCGCACACCTTGCGCCTGCGGCTCGGCTACCGCTGGGTGTTCGCGCCCGGCTGGCAGCTCTATGCCGATGGCGAGCACGTGCAGCCGCTGTTTGGCGAGCACTACAACAGCACGGCCAATGGCAAGACCCAGTACCCGGTGGTGGCCGACCCCAAGTCCACCGAACTCAACCAGGCCTTCATCCGCTGGGGCAACGAGGCCTCGAGCGCCGCACTGGGCCGCCAGCGGGTGATGCTCGACAACCAGCGCTTCTTCGGCAATGTCGGCTGGCGCCAGAACGAGCAGACCTTCGATGCCCTGGCGCTTGGCCACAGCTTCGGCGGTGGCGGGCCGACCCTGCAGTACTTCTACCTCGATCGTGTCCTGCGCGTGTTCGGGCGCGACAACCCAGACAAGCTGCTGTCACGCTGGCGCCTGGACGGACACCTGCTGCACGCCGACCAGGTGCTGCCGCTCGGCAAGCTCGCCGCCTATGGCTACCTGGTCGAGAACCGCGACGTCGCCACCCTGTCCACGCAGACCTGGGGCCTGCGCTGGACCGGCCAGAAGGAACTCGCCGCCGTGACCCCGGGCTGGACGCTGGAATACGCCCACCAGTCCGACTGGCGCAACAACCCGCTCTCGGTGAGCGCCGACTATCGCCTGGTGGAAGGCAGCCTGAAATGGCGTGCAGTCACCTTCAAGGCCGGCCAGGAAGTGCTCGGCGGCGATGGCCGCTACGGATTCTCGACGCCCTATGCGACCCTGCACGCCTTCAATGGTTGGGCCGACCGCTTCGGCGGCGTCTCCCCCAGGGACGGCGTCGACGACCGCTACGTCGGCGCGAGCGGCCCGCTCGGCGCCAGTGCCTTCACCTGGGTGGCCACCTGGCACGACTTCCGCGCCGACCATGGCGGCAGCCGTTACGGCAAGGAACTGGATCTGTCGCTCGGCTACGCCTTCAACAGGAACTGGAACGCACTGCTCAAATACGCCGACTATCGATCCGATGGCTATTCCAGCGACGTGAAGAAGGCCTGGGCGAGCATCGAATATCGCTATTGAGCGCTGGCTGCGGCCGATTCGGCGCGCTCCAGCCAACGCATTGCGACCCGTCGTGGGCCGCACGCTGGCCACTCACGGCAACCTCGTTTCCGTACGCACGGCGCGCCGCACCGGCGCCGCTGCAACCCGCGTCTCCGGGGCGGCCGCGCGTTGACGCGAGCCTGCGCCCGACGCAGCTCACCCCATCAGCGGCGCGAACACGCCCCACGGATTGTGCGCGCGCGCCACACTGACGATGTAGAGATACACGAGGAGCGCGGCGAAGTAGCAGGTGACCTGCACGGCGCGCGTGCGACCGCGCTTGAGCGCCAGCACGCCGAGGAAGATGTAGACGACCAGCAGGACGATCTTGACCGTCAGCCACGCCTGCGCGAACGGGTTGAGGTGCAGGATGCCGAGCAGCATGAAGGCCGCCGTCAGCAGCGTTGTATCGATGACGTAGGACGGAAAGCGCAGCGCCGCGTGGTTCGTGAAGCGCGAGCGCGCCAGCATCAGCAGGCCGCGGAATGCGAACAGGCTGCCAGAAAGGATGACGGCCCAGATGTGGACCCACTTGATTTCCAGGTAGTAGATGGCCATGAGTCCGGCTCGGTCGTGGGCGGGCGCAGGGTCGTGCCGACGGTATGCACCCGTCGGCGGGTGGGTGCGGGATGCCAACAGGCGATCAGCCGGGCTGACCGTCCAGGCGGGGCGTGACGTAGATCCACAAGGATCGCAGTACCCACGGCAGGAAGGCCACCAGCCAGCCGAACGCGGCGATCACCAGCCACAGGCCCGCATCAGGCGAGAACTCGGCCCAGAGCCTGGCCAGGGTCACGAACTGCAGCAGCACGAAGGTCAGCCAGGGGATGGCGCCCATCTCCAGCGGCCGGCCCGAATGCCCCTGGGTCACGCGCGTGACCATGGCCACCAGCATCGAACCGAAGAAGCCGATTGCCAGCGCATGCATGGGCGCGCGGCCCAGCAGGAAACCCTGCCCCATGAAATCGAGCAGGCTCTGTACCGAATACAGGATGAAGGCGATCGGCAGCCAGGCGAAGCCGATGTAGAGCGCGCCGAGCAGGCCCGGGCGCAGGCACTTCCACGGCTGCCAGGCGATCCAGTGCAGCGCGAACACGGCGGCCAACGGCACATCCACCAGCCACAGCCAGTCCTGGCGATGGGTGAGGTCGAGCGCCAGGTGGCCCAGCAGCAGCAGCCATACCGTTGGCAGGCTCCAGTCGGGCCGGTACATCCGATAACCGGGTGCGGTCGCGTTCTTGCTGAAGAACGGCACCATGCGGTGGCAGACGGTGAAGTAGATCGGCAGCAGCAGGCCGAAGGTGCCGAGCTTGATCGCGACGAAGGCGAGCTGCCAGGGCGCGCCGAGGGTGAAGGCCCCGAAGGCGACGATGCCGCACGCGCCCAGCACCAGGGCCACATAGCAGGACAGGGCATGGCGATCCCTGGCGCCGTTGCGCACCAGCACGCCGCCGAGCGCGACGAGCCCGACCAGCCAGCCGGCCAGCATCAGCCCCATGCCGACCAGCAGGAGCGCCTTGGAGCCCAGCAGGCCGACGTGGGCAACCAGGTAGCCGCCGAACACGCCCGCGAACACCGGCACGTAGTGGCGCCGGCCCAGTGGCGGCTGCCCCATCCAGCGCGGGAATACGGTCAGCAGGAAGCCGAACATGAACAACGGCAGCATGGCGTACTGGGTGAAGATGGCATGCGCCCAGCCCGGCGGCACCGGAGCGATCGGGAACTCGTGGCCGAAGTGGTTGGCTGCCAGCCAGCACGCCCACCAGGCCATCGTCACCATCACCGCCGAGGCTCCGGCGAAGAACATCAGGCGATGCGGCGCGCTGGCCATGAGTGCCGGCAGGTCGGCGAGTGCCGCTGCCAGCGAACGATCCGCCGCTGCCGCGCGATCGTGGCCGGATTCCACCCGCAGCGGTATCCCGCCCGGACCCTTGGGGGCATTGTCGTGTGTACTCATGACGCAATTGTGAATCGATCGCATTGAAATTGCATTGACGCATGTCATCGGCAGCGCTGCAGCGCAGGGCCGGCCTGGCTGGTTTGGGCGGGCGCACGGGTGCGCGTGCGAGCCGGGACTGACCTGGATCAAGGCGCGGCGCGGCCCGGCGCGGCATGGTGCCGCACCAGGGAGTCGCGCCCGGATGGCCGGCGCCCGCCTGCGTCCCTGGACCGCTGCCGTGTTTGCCACTGGGGGGTGTCATGTCGCGGCGGAACGCGCGGATTCCGATGGGTGATGAGGCGGGCTGAAGATGCCGATACACTATCGGCCGGCGCCGCCCCGCGCCGGGCGCGACTCCCACGATGCATGGTCCTATGCCTACCGCCTGATGACCCGAACCTGGCATGCACGCCGCGCTTCGGCGCGGCTGCCATTTGCCGTTGCCCGGGATGATGCCGCCGGCATTCGCCGGCAATGACCCTTCCGAAGAGGAACATGATGAGCGAGAGCAGTGCATGGCCCGTGCCGGCCTGGCGCGACGAACTTGAGCACGAGTACGCGGAACTGCGCGAGCGGCTGGAACCGCTCGTGCCGTGTCTGGAGATTCCGCTGCACCTGCCGTGGATCGAGGCCATCAACAAGCTGAAGCGCGAGCGCGGCGCGGTGATCATGGCGCACAACTACCAGCCGCCGGAGATCTTCCACGGCGTGGCCGACATCACCGGCGATTCGCTGGCGCTGGCCCAGGCTGCGGGCGAATGCGACAGCGACCTGATCGTGCTGTGCGGCGTGCACTTCATGGCCGAGAGCGCCAAGCTGCTGGCGCCACACAAGACCGTGCTGCTGCCCGACCTGGAAGCCGGCTGCTCGCTGGCCGCGTCCATCACCGCCGCCGACGTGCGCGCCCTGCGTGCACAGCACCCCGGCGCGCCGGTCGTGACCTACGTCAACACCTCCGCGGAAGTGAAGGCGGAGACGGATGTGTGCTGCACCTCGGCCAACGCCGTGCGCGTGGTCGAGTCGCTCGGCGTGGACAAGGTCATCTTCATCCCCGACCGCTTCCTGGGCGCGCACGTCGCCAAGCAGACCGGCGTGGAGCTGGTGCTCTGGGACGGACGCTGCGAGGTGCACGAGAAGTTCACCGTGGGCGAGGCGCAGCATGCCCGCGAGCGCTTCAATGCCAAGCTGGTGGCACACCCGGAGTGCCCGCCCGAAGTGCTGGAGGTGGTGGACTTCGTCGGTTCGACCAGCGCGATGGGGCGCTGGCTGGAGAAGGAAAGGCCCGCGCGCGTGGCGCTCATCACGGAGTGCTCGATGGCCGACAACCTGCGTGCGCAGTTCCCGGCCACGGAGTTCATCAAGCCGTGCAACCTGTGTCCGCACATGCAGCGCATCACGCTGCAGAACATCTACACCAGCCTGCGCGATCTCAAGCACCAGATCGAGATTCCCGAGGACGTCGCGGTACGGGCACGCGCGGCCCTGGCCCGCATGCTCGAGATCGGCCGCGCCGAGAAGGTATGAGCGAACCGGTCGTCATCGTCGGCGCCGGAGTCGCCGGGCTGGCGACCGCGCTGGCGGCGGCGCCGCGCCGCGTGCTGCTGGTCAGCCGCGACGCCGGTGGTGCCGGCAGTGCCAGCGGCCTGGCCCAGGGCGGCCTGGCCGCGGCGATCGCGGCGGGTGACAGCTGCGAGGCGCATGCGGCCGACACCCTGGCCGCGGGCGCTCTCCGCAATGACGAGGCGCGCGTGCGCTGGCTGTGCGCGCAGGCGCCGGAGGTGGTGGCCTGGCTGCAGGCCCAGGGCGTGGTGTTCGACCGCGACGCCGGTGGGCGCCTGCAGCTGGGCCGCGAAGGCGGACATGGCGCCGCGCGCATCGTGCACGCCGGCGGTGACGCCACCGGTGCGGCCCTGGTACATGCGCTCGCCGCACGGGCGCGCGCAGCGCGACATATCGACTGGCAGGGCGGCCTGGAAGTGGATGCCCTGCTGCTGCGCGGCGATCGGGTGTGTGGCCTGCGCACGCGCGGCGCCGATGGCGCCTGCCAGGAACTGCCGGCCGGCGCGGTCGTGCTCGCCACCGGCGGCCTCGGCGCCTTGTTCGCGCGTACCAGCAATCCGCTCGGGGCCAACGGCGCGGGCCTGGCGCTGGCGCTCACCGCCGGGGCGGCGATGCGCGATCTGGAATTCATCCAGTTCCACCCGACCGCGCTCGACCTGCCTGGCGTGGTCAGCCTGCCGCTGGTGACCGAAGCGCTGCGCGGGGCCGGTGCGCGCATCATCGACGAGACGGGTCGCCGCCTGCTCGATGGCGTGCATCCACAGGCCGATCTGGCGCCACGCGACGTGGTGGCGCGCACTGTCTGGCAGGCGCAGCAGGAAGGTCGTCGCGTGCTCCTCGACGCGACCGGTCGTGACATCGACTGGCCGCGGCGTTTCCCGACCGTGCTGGCCGCCTGCCGCGCGCATGGCATCGATCCGCTCGCGCAGGCGGTGCCGGTGACACCGGCGGTGCATTTCCACATGGGCGGCATCGCCGTCGATGCCGATGGACGCAGTTCGCTGCCCGGCCTGTATGCGGTCGGCGAGGTGGCCTGCACGGGCGTGCATGGTGCCAACCGCCTGGCCAGCAATTCCCTGCTGGAAGGCATCGCCTTCGGACGCCGCCTGGGCGCGCTGCTGGCGGTCGCGGCCCTGCCTGCGACGCCCGGCAGGGCCATCTGGCGTGAATTGGGCAGCGAACTGGCGGCACAGCCGCTGGCGGACCTGCGCCAGCTGTTGTGGAATGCCGCAGGGCCGGTACGCGCGCCAGCGGCCCTGCGCAATGCCTTGCACCAGGCCATCGCCTGGACCCCCCAGGGCTGGCAGGCACGGCTTGCGGTTGCCTTGTTGGCTGCTATGCTGCGCCGTCGGCAGCGGCTTGGCGCGCACTGGCGGACCGATGCCCGCGAGCTGCCCGCGCCCCGCATGCCACGGGCCGCCGCGACCTGACTGGCGCCGGTCAAGGCCGCGATTCCGGACCCAACCCCAGATTTGCCAATCCAATACAGTCGAAACCATCCATGTCACGCCCGTCCTCGCTGGACCACCAGCAACTCCTGTCCTGCGCGCGCGGGGAAATGTTCGGCCCGGGCAACGCCCGCCTGCCGGCACCGCCCATGCTGATGTTCGATCGCATCACGCGCATCGACGAACAGGGCGGCAGCCATGGCAAGGGCATCATCGAGGCCGAACTGGACATCCGCCCGGACCTGTGGTTCTTCGGCTGCCACTTCGAGGGCGACCCGGTCATGCCGGGTTGCCTGGGCCTGGACGCGATGTGGCAGCTTGCCGGCTTCTACCTGCCCTGGCTCGGTGAACCGGGGCGCGGCCGCGCGCTGGGCGTGGGTGAGGTGAAGTTCACCGGCCAGGTGCTGCCCGTGGCGCAGAAGGTGCGCTATGTCATCGATGTCGCGCGCGTCATCCGCGGGCGGCTGAAAATGGTCGTTGCCGACGGAACCACCTTCGTCGATGACCGTCTCATCTATTCGGCCAAGGGTTTGCGCGTTGGCCTGTTCCAGTCAACGGAAGGTTTCTGATGCGTCGTGTGGTAGTGACCGGACTCGGCATCGTTTCATGCCTGGGTCATACGGCAAGTGATGTGGCACACGCGTTGCGTGAAGGCGTGAGCGGGATCCGGGCCATGCCCGACTGGGCCGTGCGCGGCCTGCGCAGCCAGGTGGCGGGCCTGCCATTGATCGATCTGGATGCCCTGATCGACCGCAAGCTCAAGCGCTTCATGGGCGATGCGGCAGCCTATGCCTACGTTGCCATGCGCGATGCCATTGCCGATGCAGGCTTGGCGCTGGAGCAGATCCGCCATCCGCGCACCGGCGTCATTGCCGGCTCCGGCGGCGGTTCGGCGCAATGGCAGATTGCCACCGGCGACCTGCTGCGCGAGAAGGGCGTGCGCCGTGTCGGCCCCTACATGGTGCCACGCACGATGTGCTCGACCGTGTCGGCCACGCTGGCGACCGCCTTCGGCATCCTCGGGCTCAGCTATTCCATCGCGGCGGCCTGCGCCACCTCGGCGCACTGCATCGGCGCGGGTGCCGACCTCATCCGCCATGGGGCGCAGGACATCGTGTTCGCCGGAGGCGGCGAGGAACTGCACTGGGGCATGAGCGCGCAGTTCGACGCCATGGGTGCGCTCTCCACCAGCTACAACGCAACGCCGCAGCTCGCCTCGCGGCCCTATGACACCGGGCGCGACGGGTTCGTCATCGCCGGGGGCGGCGGCATGCTGGTACTGGAAGAATACGAACACGCCAGGGCGCGCGGCGCGCACATCCACGCCGAACTGGTGGGCTATGGCGTGACCTCCGATGGCGCCGACATGGTGGCACCTTCCGGGGAGGGCGCCGTGCGCTGCATGCAGATGGCCACGCACGACCTGGCCGGCCCGGTCGATTATCTCAACACGCACGGCACCTCGACCCCGCTGGGCGATCTCATCGAGCTCGAAGCGGTGCGCAGTGCCTTCGGCAGCGCGCTGCCGCCGATGTCATCGACCAAGGCGCTGACCGGCCATTCGCTGGGCGCCGCCAGCGTGCACGAGGCAATCTACAGCCTCATCATGCTGGAGCAGGGCTTCATCGCCGGATCGGCCAACATCGAGCATCTCGACACGCACGCCGCAGGCATTCCCATCGTGCGCGAGAGCCGCGACGCGGTCTTGCGCACGGTGATGTCCAACAGCTTCGGCTTCGGCGGCACCAACGGCAGCCTGGTGTTCACCCGGGTCTAGCACTGGGCCAGGCGAGCGGCCGGCGCCCGGGCGTTCCGGGTCGACACATTGCTGCTGCGCCGCTAGCCGAACACCAGCACGCCGCCCTCGCGGTCGAAGGCGGCAAATTCGCGGGCACGGCCGTTGTTGATCGCATCGACCATGAAGCGCAGCGGCTGCGCGGCTTCGTCGGCGCTGGGCGTGATGCCGGCGCGCCCGGGCAGACTGGCGACGAAGACGATGTCCCAGTCCTGGCCGGTGGTCCGGGATTCGGCGACCAGGGCGGCGAAGTCGGCGATTTCACCTGGCGCCTTGTCCACGCACAAGCGTGGCGTGAGGCTGCGGCCCGGGTTTTCCACGGCGTGGCCGGTGTGCGAGCCGGGCGGATCTTCCAGGGGATCGATGCTGGCAAACACGAACAGCAGGCGTTGGGGTTCGGGCTGGCGCGTGCTGGCGGCAAGGAGGTCGGCGAAGCAGGTCAGGTGTGGGTCCATGGCAACCGGCAGTTGGCGAATCAAGGATGCGGGTCACGCGCGCCGCCGGTCAAAGCCGGCTGCGCTGGCCGACGTGCCCGGCCGTGCGCTCCAATGGTAATGAAAAGCCGGGACGCGGGAACGCTGGCCCCCGGTATTGCCGGAATGCGGCCCGGTGCGACTGCGGCGCGGTGCGGCCGCGGGCCGTGCACGGCCCGCAGGCAGGACGTGCACGGCGCAGCGCAGGGTAAGTCGGGACGATCAGGCGCAGCCGCCGCAGCAGGTGCTGCCGCCGCTGACGTGGACCTCGTCATCCAGCAGTCGGGCTTCACAGCCGATCAGGCCGAGCGTGCGCACGATCTGGTTGGCGCTGGCGGTGGAGATGATATCCAGCACGCCGGCATCCACGGTGACCTTCGCCCTGGGGTCGAGGGCACGCAACTGGTTGACCAGGGTGATTGCGTCGGGCGCAGGGTTGCCGAGTTCGAATTGCATCATGGATTCCTTGGGTGATCCGGGCCGTTCCGGACCGTTCATGATGCAATGCAGCAGCGCGCGCCGCCCTGACCTGGATCAGGACGGCAATGCCTGGCCCATCGCGGCGGGAACGGGGCGCGCTGTACCCCTTCCGACCGCGCTTGCGGCGCGCTGTCAGAGCAGCGACTTGGCGTGTTCCAGCACGCTGTCACAAGCCTTCCTGGTCATCGACTTCTTCAGGTCACCAAACTGGGCAAGATCGAAGCTCTGGCCGTCGCCGACCTGCACCAGTCCCTTGGCGCCACTGGCGAAATCGGCGTTTTCTTCAGCCGGCTGCTCACCCGCGAACTTGCCCATCAGGCCTTCCTTGATGGAACTGGCTGCATCGCCGCTCAGGTAGTTGTTCCTGATGCAGTACTCGATCACCCCGGCAGCATTGCCGGCATTGCTGGAGGCGATGGAACCCGGATCCATGCCGCCGCCCAGGCCCTTCATCGCACTGCCCAGATCCTGCGCACCCGCACCCGCACCGAGCCCCAGCGCCAGCGCACCCGCGCCGATTGCGAACAAAATCCGCTTGCCTGCATTCATGTCGTACTTCTCCGCTGTATGGATGGGACCGCGCCGGGATCGACGGGGTGTCACGACGTTACGGGGCCTGCGCTGGCGCCCGGCTGAACCGCGGGCGCAAGTTCGTCAACAAGTGTGACCCTGGACATCTGGCCGCAGTGGCGCCGGGGCCGGGGCCGGCGAAGTCGCCGGGTTGGCCGTCTGGCCTGGCGCGTGTCGATCGCCGTTCGGCGTGCCATCGCGCGGTACCCTGGCAATTGACATGTAGCGGTCGTTCATGTACGAAGGCTGCGTCTAACGACTCGAGGGGAGGCCGCATGGCCCTGCAGGACGTCGTTTGGATCATCGCGTTGCTGGGCATGGGACTGGTTGCCCTGGGGTTCATCCACGTCATCATCCAGGCCGGCAAGCCGGTCGATGCGCGTGGAACACAAACGGCCGCAGCCACCTCGCGCCGATGGCAGGGACGCATGTTCTGGCTGTTGCTTGCCGGCTTCATCATCGGCAGCTGGGCCACGCTGCACCGCTACCCGGTGCCGCCGCAGGCCGGCAGCCTGCCGGCCGACCAGGTGGTGGACGTGCTTGGGCGCATGTGGTCGTGGCAGATCACGCCGGCCAGTGTGCGCGCCGGCAGCCTGGTCGAGTTCCGCGTCACCAGTGGCGACGTCAACCACGGCTTTGCCATCTACGCGCCGGACGGGCGCATCGTCACGCAGACCCAGGCCATGCCCGGCTTCACCAACCGGCTGCTGCACAGGTTTGCGCAGCCAGGCACCTATACCGTGCAATGCCTGGAATACTGCGGCCTCGGGCACGCGCCCATGCGGGCCAGCTTCCAGGTCGTTGCGGAACAGGAGCACTGACCATGGCATCGCTCGTCATGTACCCGCAGGAAGAACGGCTCGCCGGCGGCGAGCGCGCCGCCTTCAACCTCTACATGATCACCGCCCTGGCGCTGTTCCTGCTGATGATGGCGCTGGGTCTGACCATGCGCCTGTCGCAGGCGACCTGGACCAACGTGGCGCCGAACGTGTTCTACAAGCTCCTGTCGATGCACGGTGCCGGCATGGTCGGGACGATGTCGCTGGCGACCACCGCAGTGATGTGGTTCTTCCTGCGCAAGTACGTGCGCCTGCACCTTTGGGCCTTCCTTGCCAACTACGTCCTGTTCATGCTCGGCGCAGTGGCAATCATCGCGGCCATCTTTGTCGGCGGCTACGGCGCGCTGTGGACCTTCCTCTACCCGCTGCCAACCCACGGCATGGCCTTGTGGTCGCCCGGCTCTGCCGCGTTGTTCATGGTGGGCTACCTGCTGATCGGTGTCGGCACGCTGCTGTTCTACCTGGACGCTGCCGCCGCCATCATCCGCGTGCACGGCAACCTGGCGCGCGCGTTGGGCGTGCAGTGGCTGTTTGGCGGCAAGATCGACCCGGACCACCCCAAGACCGTGGTGGCCAGCACCATGGTGATCATTGCCAACTCGCTCGGCATCCTCGCCGGCGCCGTGGTGCTGGTGATGAGCCTGATCAACATCTACGAGCCGCAGATCGTCCTCAATGCACTGGTGGCGAAGAACCTCATCTACTGGTTCGGCCACATGTACATCAACGCCACCATCTACATGGGCGTGATCGCGATCTACGAGCTGCTGCCGCGCTACACCGGCCGGCCCTATCCGATTTCACGCCCGTTCCTGTGGTCGTGGTCGGTCAGTACGGTGTTCGTGATCGTGGTCTTCCCGCACCACCTGCTGATGGATTTCGCGCAACCGCGCTGGTTGTCGATCATGGGCCAGGTGGTGTCCTGGGGCGCCGGCTTCCCGGTGTTCCTGGTCACCACGTGGGGTGCACTGACCAATCTCTACGGTTCCGGCATCCGCTGGAGCATGCCCTCACGGCTGATGGTGCTGGCCCTGTTCGGCTGGGCGGCGGGCATCGTGCCGGCCATCCTGGATGGCACCATTCGCAACAACATGGTCATGCACAACACCCAGTGGGTGCCCGGGCATTTCCACTTCTACCTGTTGATCGGCGTGCTGGCGATGGCGCTGGCGCTGATGTTCCACGTCGTCGGCAGCCGCGTACACGCGCCACCGGATACCGGCGCCGACCGGCTCGCCTTCCCGACCTACCTGGTCGGCGCGCTGACCTTCGTGCTGGCTTTCCTCGCGGCTGGCCGCCTGAGCGTGCCGCGGCGCATGGATCAGCACCTCGAGGCCTGGCAATTCACCGACAAGCTGGGCTCGATCGGCGCGATCCTGGTGGTGCTGGCCATGCTCTACTTTGCGATCAGGATCACCATCGGCCTGCTGAAGGCGGCGGGGCCTGGGGCCGCGCATGGCACGGCTACGGACGCTGCTGGCTAGCGTCATGGTTCTCGCGGCGGGGGCCTGGACCCTCGTCGCGGCCACCGATGGCCTGCGCGCCTTCACCAGCGAAACGGCGCGCCGGCTGGAGATCCTGCAACACCCACGTCCCTTGCCGGACGTGCCGCTGGAGGTGGCGGACGGGCGCGTGCTGCGCCTGGCCGACCTGCACGGGCGCTGGCTGCTGGTGGATTTCATCTATACGCGCTGCATGAGCTTCTGCTCGGTGCAGGGCGGCGAGTTCGCGCGCCTGCAGGATCGCCTGGCCGGACCGATCCGGGACGGGCAGGTGGTGCTCGTCAGCATCAGTTTCGATCCGGCGCGCGATGATCCGGCCGCCCTGGCGGCCTGGCAACGTCGCTCCGGCGACCGGGGCGCCGGCTGGATCGCGGCACGCCCGCTGCACCGGCACGACCTGCCCGCGCTCAAGCAGGCCTTCGGCGTGGTGACCGTGCCCGACGCGCTCGATGGCTGGATTCACAACGCCGCCATTGCGGTGGTCGACCCGATGGGCCGCCTGGTGGCGATCCTCGACTGGAATGACATGGATGCGGCCGCGCAGCGGGTCGCCGGGCAGCCACCGCCATGAGCGGGCCGCCACCCTGGACCTGGCGCGCCGGCCTTGCCGCATGGGCGCTGCTGGCGACGCCGCCGCTGCGGCATGCCCTGGAAGGCAGCATGAGTCTGCAGATGCTGGTGCAGATGCCCTTGCTGGTGTTGGCTGGTGTGCTGCTCGCCGGCGCCGTGCCAACGGGTTGGCGGCGCGCACTGGCAGCCTGGAACCTGCAGGGCATTACGGGCCTGCTGCTGGCCTCCGTCACGGGGCTGGTGTGGATGCTGCCGCGCCTGCTGGATGCGGCCCTGGTCGATCCATGGACGGAACTGGCCAAGTTCCTCAGTCTGCCGCTGCTGCTCGGTGTGCCGCTGGCCCTGAGTTGGCGGGCGGCCGGCTTCGTGGTGCGCGGCGTGTTTCTGCTCGAAGCGATCGCCACTGCCTTCCGCCTCGGCTGGCTCTACCTCGCTTCGCCCGTGCGCCTGTGCAGCAACTACCGACTCGATGACCAGCAGCGCCTGGGGGAACTCCTGCTTGGGCTGGGGCTGGCCGTGAGCCTGCTGCTCGCCTGGCAGCTGCTGTGGGGGCGGATCGACGTGGGCAGCGCAGGCGACTGACTGCTCAGGGTTCCCGGCCGGTGCGCCGGGCGCTGCCGGTGAGCAGCTTCAGGAGTTGCGCGAAACGCCCGCCCCAGGGTGGGTTCAACCACGCCACGGTGTTCCATTTCGCCTGGCGGAACACCGGGGTCAGGTGCGAGAAGGTGCGAAAGCCCGTTTCACCGTGATAGGCGCCCATGCCGGAGGCGCCAATGCCGCCAAACGGCAAGTGGTGCTGGGCAACGTGCAGCAGGGTGTCGTTGACGCTGACGCCCCCGGCCGCGACCCGCGCCAGGACACGCTCGACATTCGCCGGCTCCTGGTCGAACACGTACAGCGCCAGTGGATGCGGGCCCCGTGCGATGCGTTCGATCGCCTCATCGAGTTCGTCGTAGGGCACCAGCGGCAGCAGCGGGCCGAAGATCTCCTCGCGCATCACCGCCATCGCGTCGTCCACGCCGGTCAGCAGCGTCGGTGCAAGGCGCCGGCGCGTGGGATCGTCGCCGGCGGCAAGGACATGGGCCGTCGCCCCGGCCGCCACGGCGTCGTCGCGCAAGGCCAGCAGCCGTGCATGATGACGTTCGGAAACGATGCTGGCGTACTGCTTGTTGCCGGCGAAGTCCGGATACATGCGCGCCACTTCGGCGCGCGCTGCCGTGATGAACTCGTCCATGCGCGCGCGCGGCAGCAGCACGTAATCCGGTGCGATGCAGGTCTGCCCGGCGTTCATCGCCTTGCCGAACACGATGCGCTCAGCAGCCGTTGCCATGCCTGCCTGCGGTCCGATCAGCGCCGGCGACTTGCCGCCCAGTTCCAGCGTCACCGGCGTGAGATTCGCCGCCGCGGCGCGCATCACGTGGCTGCCGACGGCGGTCGAGCCGGTAAACAGGAGATGGTCGAAGGGCAGGGCCGCGAAGGCGCGTGCAACCTCCGCATCGCCATTGATCACGACGACCTCGCCAGCAGGGAAATGGCGTGCAACGAGCTCGGCGAACAGGGCGGAAAAGCCCGGCGTGAACTCGCTCATCTTGATCATCACGCGGTTGCCCGCGGCGAGGGCGTCGGTGAGCGGAGCGATCGCAAGATAGAGCGGGTAATTCCACGGCACGATGATGCCAACCACGCCGAGCGGACGCGGGCGCAGCTCGGTGCGTGCCGGCAGGAACCACTTGCCCGCCCAGGCGCGCTGCGCGCGCATCCAGCCTCGCCCGTGCTTGAGCGCATGGGCAATGCCGGCGAGGCTGGGAAAGACTTCCAGCAGTTCGGTTTCCTGCCTGGGGCGCGCGCCGAAGTCCTGGTCGATGGCGGCCGCGATGGCGGCCCGATGCTCGCGTACCAGGGCGTCCAGCGCGCGCAGGCGCGCGGCACGCACGGGCCAGGCCGGCACGGGTTCGCGCGCCTGCGCCACACGCATGTCAGCCAGGATCCGGGCTGGATCGACCGCGGCGGTCACCTCGGCCGCCGGAACGGCAGAAGCTGCGGAACGCGCCTGCATCGGACCACCTCCATCGCTCCGGCACGGAGCGAACGCGGTCATTGTAGGCGCGCGTCCGGTAACGGGCCAGCGCCGCCCGCGGCGCTCAGGACAATGTATCGATGGCGCCGAGCACCGCACGGCGCAGGCGTTCGTCGAGTTCCGCGGCGGGCACGGTGCCCAGTTCACTCCAGCGTTGCAGCAGGTTGGCCAGTTCGTCCGCCTCGGAGCCTGCCGCTTCGCCGCGCATGCGCGCGGCCAGGCGCGCGACCTGCAGGGCGCGGCGCTGTTCGAGTGCGTCTTGCGGCGATTCCACGCCGGCCAGGAATTCAAGTTCCAGCAGGAGTTCGGCAAAGGCCTCGGCATTTTCCGGACCTGGTGCAACCGGGCCGGCAAGCGCCGCATCGAAGCGCTGCGACAGGGATTGGGCGGCAATCCCGCAAGGCGGCGCGGCTTCCCATTGCTCGCGCAGCGTGACGGCATCATCCGCTCCGGCTTCGGCGCGCCGGCACAGTTCATAGCGGGCCAACCAGGCGCCGAAGCGCGCGTGCCTGCGTTCGCGTTCGCGGCGCACCAGACGCTGTTCGAGGGTGCTGCGTGCAGCGTCGAAGCGGCGCTGCAGGGCTTCGTCACGTACGCGCAGGGCCTCCCACTCGCTGCCGAGCTTCGCGAGCATGCCACGCTCGGCGTCCTCGTCGGCCGTCAGGGCCTCGATCCGCTGGCAGACTTCTTCGGCCTGCGCCTGGGCTTGCGCGTCACGTGCCTTGCGCTCGGTGCGCGCGGCATCGAGGGCGCCGAAAACGGCGTCGAGCGCGGCGCGGAAGGTCTTCCATTGCGCCTCGTCGCGCGCCCGGCGGCCATGGCCGAGCTCCTGCCAGCGCTGCTGCAATTCGCGTGCGGTCGCCACCGCGCCGCGTTGCAGGCCATCGCGGGTCAGCGCCTCGGCTTCGCCGATCAGTACCGCCCTGGCCGCCTCGACCTCGGCGTCCAGTTGCCGGATACGCTGGTCCAGGGCGTCGAGTGCCTGCTTGAGGCGCGCCGCCATTGCCTTGCGCTGGCGCGGATCGATGCCGTCCAGGCCGCGCAGCGCTTCGACCAGTTCGCGCCGCACGCCGCCGAGGGTGGCGCGGTTCGCGTCGGCCGGCAGCGCGTCGGTACGGGCAAGCAGCGCATGCAGGCGTTCGGCCTCCGATTCGCGCAGTTCCTGGCGCTTCCTGAAATAGGTTTCGGTCGGCGCGAACGCCGCTCGGCAGGCCCCGTGAAAGCGTCGCGCCAAGCCATCCGGGCGGGCGTCGCTGCGGCCTTCCAGGGCGCCCAACCGGTTCCACTCGGCCTGCGCCTCGCGCACGCGCGTGGCGATCGCATCCGGGTGCAGGCCCGAATCGACCAGGGCCTCGACCTCTTCGCAAAGCTGGCGCCGGCGCTGGTTGTCCGACCAGCGCTGCCATTGTCGCAGCTCCGCATGCCGCGCCTCGGTCTTGCCCAGCCGGCGTGCCAGCGCGGCTGGCACCGCATCGATCTGCCGGCGCAGTGCCTCGATGCGCGCGTGCGCCGCGTGGGCGTCGCCGCTGGAGCCTGCATCGAGTGCCGCCGCGCAGTCGGCGACCGCCTGCTCGAGTTCGCCGATCAGCTCGCGCTGGCGCTGCGCATGCTGCTGCTTCGCGGCGCGCGCCTCGTCGAGCGCCGCGGCAAACTGTGCCGCGGCGATCTGCTGGGCGACGATTTCTTCGGCGCTGGCGCGCGGCTCTGGCGCATCGACACCCTCGGCGTGGCCGGCGCCCGACCCGATCTCGTCGGTCCCGGTTGTCGAGTCGACGGCCGGATCCGATTCCGCTGCCGGGGGGGTGTCTTCCGCGCTGGCGGCAGGCGCCGGCGGTGGTGCAGGTTCGCGGCTGGTAGCCAGCAGCTGGCGCGCGGTTTCGAAGCGTTGCACCAGGGCCGGGTCGGCGGCCGCGGCGACCAGCGCCCAGCGTTCGACGATGGGCGCTTCGTCGACCGGTGAGCCGGCATCGCGGACCAGCTGCTCGAGCTGCTCGCACAGTGCGCGGGCCTGCGCGGCGACTGCGTCCGCGTCACCGCGTGCCAGGCGCAGTGCGTCGATGCGTTCGCGCGCGGCGCGATTGAGGTTCTTGTCGGTACGCCGAGCGCGTTCGGCCAGGCGGGCCAGCTGGCCCTCGTCGTCGATGCGCTCGACCAGGGCCAGGCGCAGGCCCGAATCGGTTTCCTCCAGCGCCCGTTCGAACAGCAGTGCCGGGCGCGTCACGCGTGCCAGGGCGGCGCCGCGCAATTCGGCTTCCGGCGACTTGCGCACGACGTGTTCGAGCAATTCATCGTCATCCTGGGCGGCGAGCAGGCGCACCCGCTCGACCAGCGGCGGCGCCGACGGGTGTGTGCCGGCCATGAGCTCCAGCCACAGGCGGCGCGCCTGCGCGCGCACGGCATCGTCGGCGTCATCCTGCGCCAGGCCCTGGGCCAGGGCGGGGTCGGCCAGGCGCCGCAGGGCCGCGATGCGCACGCCGGCATCGGGATCTTCACGCGCCAGGCGCGGCAGGGCCGCCATCAGATCGGGGTCACGATCGAGCTGGGCCGCGCTGCGGCGCACTTCGGCATCCTTGGACAGCCAACGGGGTTTGCTGAGGAAGGCAGGCAGTTTCATCGCGGGGCTCAGAACAGGTTCTTGATGATGCGGATGCCGGCGAGGTATTCGCCGACCAGGGTGCCGAGGGTGACGAACATGAAGTTGAGCAGGGTGCGCGCGATGCGGTTCTTCCACCAGCCGCTCCAGTGCACCACGTCGTCCCGCAAAGTATCGAAATCGGCCACGCGGGGCTTGCGCAGCCAGGCTTCCACGCCGGCGCTGATGGCCGAGGCGGGCACGCCGGGACGGAACGGCTTGAGCGGCGCGGCGATGAAGGCCGCCAGGGTGCTCAGCGGATGGGCCGCCGCGGCGATCGCCCCGAGTGCGGCAAAGCCGCCGGTGAACAGCACCCAGGTCATCAGCGCATCGGTGCCGGCATCCATGCCGTGGGTGAAGCTGATGGCGATGGCCGCGGAGATGATCAGGAACACCGCAATGGCGAACCAGTGTCCGACGCGCGAAGCCGGCGGCAGGATCGCCAGGCGCGTGAGCAACTCGGCCGGCGGCGCCGCCTGCACCGCCAACTCGCGCTCGATGCCGGCCAGGTGCCCGGCACCGATCACCACCAGCACACGGCGCGCCACGCCATCGCTGGCGTACTCGCGCAGGCGCGCGGTCATGTAGCGATCGCGCTCGCCGATCAGCGCCTCGTAAAGCGGCGGCGATTCGCGGGCGAATTCGTTGAACATGCTGCCGAGCAGGTCGCCTTCCTTCAGCTTCTCGATTTCCTCCTCGCTGACCTGCTCGCGGGTGAGCAGGCTGGCGCCCAGGCCGCCCACGATGCCC
>JACDJC010000483.1_pt1 | contig 45946 bp, 48 predicted proteins | sample 7454191 | NCBI WGS metagenome assembly JACDJC01 (sample SAMN14253291, study PRJNA609438) | sludge metagenome | isolation source: sludge after 25d culture with pyrite and EDTA | collected 2018-12-20
CCTCTTTGTCTTAGTACCCCTCCCCTGCTCTTGTTTTTACCCAGCTACCGGTAACTTACGGTGCAAACTAATATATGCAATGCGCTATATGCAATGCATATTTTTGTTTTGCATAGACTGCATAGAGTACTCTTCATTGCATGAAGACGATTGCAATCGCAAACCAAAAAGGTGGCACGGGTAAATCCGCGACAACTCATGCCCTTGGGGCAGTACTGGCCTCGGAGTATCAGCGCCGTGTTTTAATGGCCGATATCGACCCTCAGTCGAGTTTGACCGAAGCGTGCGCTAACATCGATACCAGTGGGGCGAGCCTGGCCGAGGTCTTGGGTGGAGCCACGCCAGGGTCGCTATCACTCAAAAAGATAATCCTGGAAATCTCTGATAACCTCTATCTTGCGCCGGCTGATCTGGCTCTGGCAGCCACCGAGCTGGGACTGGTGTCGCGTATGGGTAGAGAAAACGTGCTCAAGAAGGCCTTGGCTTCGATGGCTGACACCTTTGATGTTGCTTTAATTGACTGCCCTCCAAGCTTGTCGCTGCTAACCGTTAACGCCTTAACCGCTGCTGATGCAGTCCTTATTCCCACCCAACCACAAGCAGTCGACTTGCGGGGCTTGCGGTTGTTTTTGAGCACGCTGGACAATATTCGCCAGGAATTGAATCCAGAGCTCCAAACCCTAGGCATTCTGCCCACTTTCTTTGACAGCCGATTAACCCATCACAAGGAAGCCATTGGTGCGATGGAGCGCGCAGGCCTACCTTTGATGAAGGTGCGTATCGGTCGCAGCGTGCGTGTGGCCGAGGCCGCGGCCAGCGGTGAGACCGTGGTCACCTATGAACCGAAGAACCCCCAGGCGCAGGCCTACCGAGAGTTGGCCGAGGAAATCAACCAATGGCTAAGCAACAATTAGACGATATTTTCAAAAAGACCGAAGGTAAGGCTCCAGCTAAACCAGACGCAACTCCATCCGAAGTTCCATCTGGTGGCCGTACCGTCGCCGTGGGGGTTGGTCTTAAAGAAGCGGAGGTCGCGGAGCTGGATAAGATCGTTGATAAGCTGGACATCACCCGCAATGCTCTGATGCGCTACGCCATTCGGTACTTCTTGAGTCAATACAGCGCCGGCGAAATAAAGCTTGATGTTGAAGAGCCGGAAGTGAAAAAGAAGCTCAAGATGCCGTAAGCACTTCCCTACCCCGGACTTTTACTGCCCGCCCAAAAGGCGGGCTTTTTGTTCATAAATTATTGCATTGCAATTATTGCAATTGCATGTTACATCAAGCATAATATGCAATAGCGCGGCAGCTTCACCGTGGTTTTACGAATATCAGGTTGGTTTAGATTAGACACGCGAGGTGTGAGTACGATGCACAAGTCAATTGCCAAGGGGTTGTTTTATGGAGTGGCGACAGTTTTGATCTTATGGACTGGCTCGTTGACCTATATGTTTGTGGCCAACGCGCTGCCGCAGGTGCACTGGTTGGTGCCGCTGTTCGCCCTGGTTGTTTTCGATGTGGGGATGCTGGCCTGGTTGAAGGTCTTTTTAGACTACGCTCAAGGTAGCGGCCAACGAGCAGTCGCCCTGATTATGTGTTTGGTGGATTTCTTGGGTGTGGGCTTGATGGTGCTTTCAGAGATTCTCTTGGGTGGTCAGACGATGGTGACGGCTCCGGAGAACCTCGGAGAGTACGCCATTTGGGGCATTGCCCTATGGACGGTGGCAAACGTCGGGGCGGTTATTGCCTTTCACCTTCTCCAGCCGGACGCCCGCCGTAAGATGGCGCTGCGGTCAGAGATGGATATGGTTTTCGACGAGGCGCTCAAAAAACTTTCAACCAAACGCGCCACGGTCAGCGGTCATCTATCCGAGCAGTTGGCCGATGGGATGCTCTCTCAGTTAGTGGCCGAGTTGGCAACTACAGAAGCTACCCGGGGCGCACTGCCTGCTTCCCATCAAGCGAGCGCCAAGTCGCCAATGAGCGTATCTGATAATCACCAAGCGGTCGCCAAGGATTTTTTATCTTGATGCAATCGGATGAGGGTCAGGCGCTGGGCTGCTCGACCGAGCGCACCGTTCGCTGCGCTCATGAATCTTGCCAGCGAGTGATCTACCCAGGCCGGTATCGGCAGCGACGTTACTGCTCGGAGGCTTGTAAGCAAGCGGCCTACCGCAAGCGGCAAAAGCGCGTTACGCCTCAATGAAAGCGTAACGGATCATTTGTTCGACACCAGAGGTGAGGACGCATATAATGCGAGGCACTTGAGATACTGAAAAAAGAAAACCCCCGTGACCTGGCTTTTGCGGGCGTAAGTCACAAGGGGCTGGCCGGCGGAAATTTCCGCTGTTGATTAGATTATGGGGTCATTCCCTAATTTAGTCAAGAAACCCTGAGGCGCAGCTTAGCGCTTCATCCAGCCAGAGCCTGATTTTTGCACCCGCTTGAAGCCAGAGCCTTAGCTCTAGAGCTGCAGCGGGTTTTTTATTGATGGTGTCTTGAGGGGTTGCCTGCTATTTTTAGCCGGCAGCAAAAAAGGCTTGAAGTGTTTGCACCACTTTTCAAGCCTTTAGATTGCTCGGTCAACCGCATACTCATCAAGCAGTTGGTGTTTGCACCACCTTCTGCGCTAGAGCCCCTTAATGTGGGGAGGGGGATTTTGTATCTCCCATGCGGCTAATAAATTGTTAGATAGGAGTGTACCCACGCCTGGGGTACCTGTCAATGGAGCAGGTGTTCTAAACCCACACCTCAAGCGCCATACGGGTATCCAGTCGTGGCATCATGCAGCCAGAAAAGGGGTTCTCTTCACCGGAGCTTTCGCCTGAGCTTCAAAAAGCTCAAGAAAGGCTTCTTCAATTGAGAGCAGTGTTCGGCATCGTCCTTAAGAGTAAGGACGAGTTGCCTTGCGCAATTGCCCCAGCATTGCAAACTACTAATTGGAACCTACGCAATGCACAAACTGCATTGCAACAAAAGCGATTGCAAGCTGAGGTTAGCGCCTATGGGGCTGCGGATACAATCAAGACGCCGGCGAATCTCCGCCCAGGGCAGGGGGAATTCGTTTCGTTTGAAACAACCGAAGATGTACGCCCCCTAGATCCCAAGTCAGTAATTGCCCATCCTACTATGCTGCTGGCCATGCTCAAACAGAACCTCGAAGCCCCCGGCCGCGTCTATTTTCTCCTGCGCTCATTCGATAATGCTGGCCGCGGTTGGCTGGAGATAGAAAATATTCGCCGTCTGCTGACAAGCAAAGACTCTCCCTGGCGCATCTGTGGCTGGCGTCGGTTGCGCCAACTGTTTAAACAGGGCGAGGGAATCTTTTGGCAACGCGACAGCAAAGGCCGATTGTGGCTTAAAGGCGCGCATAAAATCGCCTATACGCTTGATTGTGAACGTTTAGCAGGCTTCCCTATCCTGTTGCCTGTTTCGGCGCTTCTAGGCGGAATACAGGCGGTTAGAGGAGCGTTTTACGCCGCCTTCCACAGTGGACGGACAAACAAGCCTATTAGCCGGCAGACGCTTGAGGAGCTGACCGGAGTAGCGCAGCGTACCCAGCGCGCATACGATCGCATTGCGCATATTTCCCGCCGGTCAAACCTGGCTATTGGTGAACGCTACACCAAAGAGAATTTGGAAGAACGCGCCTGGAAGCAGGGAAGGGCGGTCTTTCACTTTGTTGATGTTCGAGGATTACACGGCAGGCCGCAGGCAGAATATGTAGCTTGGCATTTACCCAATAGCTACTGCGGCCCCCATGAACGCCGCTCCAGAGCGAACCGGAAGCGCGTCAACCGCAAACTCGCAGACCTGGTGAAGAAAGGGATACTGGGCACCAGCGAGGAAAAGGTTGAACGGCTCTTCTGGCCGAATGGAGCACTGGCGGCCAGGAGCTATAGCCGAAATCCAAAGCATGACGCCTATTGGTGTTCACTAGAGCATCAATCAGGACGTTTGTTTTGGCGGGTTATGTCAGGATGCATCGGGAAATGACTATGAAACATGCCGGAAAAAACTTGCCGGGATTATAGGGATTCTGTTTTTGCTCTTGGGATGCGGTGCGGGTTGCTTGGCGTTATGGCTGTTTTATGATGTCGTGGGCGCCGATTGTGCGCAACACCAGTATGTCATGCGTGACCTGGAACGTGATTCGATGGTGATAATCCACCCGCGCTTCCCAGATATCCGGATGCCCTTTCATCTTCTTTGTGGACAACGACGGGTGGTGCCAATCGCGTATCAGGGTGCGCAATTGCCTCTCGGCTTTTTGTTGGATGTTTTGGGGCAGTCGTTTGTAGTCCTTGGCGAAGTTCTTTGACCGTTGGATGGTCATAGAGGTGCACGAAGATCATTAATAAGGTCATCCACATTGTTGAATTCTTTGTACTCGCCCCGCTCCAGCTGCTCATTTACCAACTCCTCTTTTGCTTGATGTTCTTTCGTCCAAAACCAGGCTTGATCATCGGGCAAATCGACCGCCTGTAAACCTGCTTCACGACGAAGTCGTCCGAAGAGTTTGGTGGTCATTTGACCCCAGGCCTCTAGCTCGGTGATCAGTGAAGCTGGAATTGAAACTGTTTGTTTTTGAGCCATACGGATCCATCTTAGCATGTCGCGTCAAACCACCATCGGCTCCCCCAGTGGTCGTACGGTAGGTGTATACTGTTTTCACTATGGGGGAACACGAGCCGCAGAGCGAGCGCCTCAGCCGTGGCGATCTTCTCTGTTTGTATCATCCCGACACACCTGACATTTTTTCTGGTTATGGCTTGGTTATGCAAGAAGATTGGCCAGGTCACCTTGTGGGACTGCTTATGGTCGATCGTCCTTATCCTGCCGATCCTACTTGGTTAGCGCGGATCCGTGATGCCTATGGTGAATGCTCTTTGGCTCCTATGACTGCTACCGGCGAGCGTGGCCTGGTGTGTCAAATGTTCATTGAGCCTGACAGTCTCAAACACCTACGCTACTTCTCTCCCTTGTTTGGTCAACCAATACGGGATGCCCTGCAACCACTACTAGATAAGCCTCCTGCCCCTACATTAGCGTTGCACTGGGACGATGAGAGGCGTGTTTGGATGAGCCAAATGGTATTTACCACGACACTCCCGTCAGAGCTCCGGGAGGTCTTTGAGGACACTGGTTACGGCTGTTTGGCGGCAGAAACTAGCCGTGGTGTCATGCACATCTGTCATGCCTCTGATGACGACATCGCTGGCTTCGCTGATAAGCCGGCCTATGCCCGATGGCAGCTTATTGAAATGCCTACTGCGCCCCTGGTGCGGTTGGAGTTACTTGTCTACGACGACCCTGCTAATCCTTATCGCTTTGAGTCTTTCCTCAACGTCGCCGCCCCTGATCAACTAACCATCTTGGCTGAACTTGCTGGCCAGGAAGAGCTCTATATGGCCTTTTATGGCGACGACCTAACCTATCGCCACACTACGGTCGTGCCGCATGGCGAACAGCAATGGCAGCGCCTGGATGACATCATCACCAGGGCTGAACTCTACTGGCAAGGGTTACCTGATGAGCGACGTAATTTTGATCAAGCCAAGGCTGCGTATATGCTGCTTAGCGCCTAAGCCCCTTTGTACCTTAGAGAGGCGCCTCGTTTTCATATTGACTCTCCCCCACCCCGCATGAGATGGTAAAGGTATCTATTCGCTTGTATGGCTTAACCCTATGGGAAGTCAGAAAGGAATATATGGTTATTGCTATAGCTTCTCAAAAAGGCGGGGTTGGTAAAACGTCAACCGCCTTGTCTCTGGCCGCGGGCGCGGCGAGGAAAGGCCGTAAGGTGCTCCTCATTGACATCGATCCTCAAGCCAACTCCTCAAAAGTTCTCGTCAATGATTTTGTCAGTGTGCGCGCTGAAGACACCATTTACACCACCATCATCAAACGCAACCCTATCCCCTACTTGCCGACGCAGGTAGATAGACTCTTTGTGTCATCCTCCCATATCCTCCTGTCTGAAGCCTCCATTGCCTTGACAATCGCCAAAGACCACCGGGAGGCGCGGCTGCGAATGCAGCTGGAGCCGATTGTCTCCGAGTTTGATCACGTAATAATTGATTGTCCCCCATCGCTTGACTGGCTCACACTCAATGCCTTTACCGCCGCCAGTCGCATTGTGGTGGTCACCTCTCCCGGCTTTTTCGAACTCGACTCGCTGGTGCAACTGGGCAAGGTCGTTGAGGAAGTCCGCGAGTTTTATAACCCTTCACTTGAGCTGTTTGGTTTTTTGTTTAACTTGAGTGACCCCACGAATTCGAGTCGAGAGTCGCTCAAAATATTGCGTCAGACATACACTGATCTGGTCTTCAAAACCGTGATTCCCCGCAATGTCGACTTGCGCGATGCCTCCTTTAACAAGAAAGACATCTTCGCCTTCAATGCCAAGGCCAAAACCGCCGAAGCCTACAAGAAACTCATTGACGAAATGGGATTGTGAGGCTTTAGCCATGAGTAAGAAAACCTTTTCCAACCCCGTGGTCAATGAGCTTAAAGGCAGTGCCTGGTTCAAACGACCTGATGATTCCCCAAGTGAATCTCCCCTACCTAAAGCGCTAACCGTAGCCCCAAAAGCTACTGACGCAGCCTCATTTGAAAGCCCTGTACCAGTGACCGCTACGGTCAACCGTACGCAGCGGTCATCTGTACAGACCGGTCATGTGTACGATGCGGTCAACCGTACGCAGCGGTCAAATGTACAACAACCGAAAAAAGAGCGAACAAAGCGGCTCGCCTATGATCTTTATGTCTCACAGATCGCCCAACTGCGCCGGGTACGTGCTACCAGAGAGCTTTCGCGCAACGAGACCGTAAGCTATTCGCAGTTAGTGCGTGAAGCGGTGGATCTCCTCTTCGAGAAAGAGGGTTTGAAATAACCCCTGTTTGTATTCGGGTCTTGTTTGGTGTGTGTACGGTTGACCGTTCCGGTCATGTGTACACACCGTTCACTTGTACGCACCGGTCATGTGTACTAACCGTACACATGACCGCTAAAAAAGATCGACTTGACAAGCTAATTCCCACTTTGATGAAATGGAACTATCCGTTTTTATAAACGGATGGAACCCCACTGTGGCGGGGAAGGGGCCACAGCCAACCGACCGAAGCGACCCACCTGCATGACTAACTGTTTCCTGACATATCAGGATAGGGAGCTTGTAAGAGCTTCCCGAAGGCACCTCAGGCGGAATCGGGCTTTTGCCTTGATTAACAAGGTTTTTTGAATCGGGCGAAGCCCGCCTAGGATAAGTCAGAAGGGGAGGGGAGTGAAGAGAGGGAAGGATGTGCTCGTCCCAGGCTATACGCGGCGGAAGCCGCATTAAATAGTCTAATTAGTCGTGCTCTTTTACTTCTAAACGGCCCAAAAAAGTCTACATTAAGCTTGGTGTAAAGGCTCAAAAAGTATATGGAACGCCTCTGGTCATTCCAGAGGTGAAGAGGCCCAAATCTTCAGGCATCGAGCCTTTGATTTGGGTGCGGAAGAGTCTGGTTCTCCTCGGGGAGGCCATGCCGGCCGCTTCCTTCCCCCTTGTGTACTCTCTAAACGCGAGTCCAACGGGTGAACCAAGCGTCGAGCCGACCCCCCAACTCGTCAAACCAGCGCCGTCGGGTTCACGGGCCTGTGAGACAGTCCTCGCGCCCCCGACTACCCCCGCTGCGCTTTGGATTGAGGCTCTCGCGGTGCTCGACCCAATCCAAAGTGCCCTTGCGGTCCTCACTCTACGTGCCGTAGAGAGTGGCCCGCTGCGGCGCTACGCTGCGGTGGCCAGGCACGCGCCTGAAACCCTTTGCAGGGCTTCCGGTGCTCGCGGGGCGCGGCCTGGCACACCTCGCTAACGCGGGGGTAGTCGGGGCCACTAGCGTGTCCCCGACGGCGTGCGGCCGGCGACATCTTCCGCACCATCTGTCGCCGGCCTCCGAATAAGGAAAAGCGCCTGACGGCGCTTCAAGAATTTTTACTGTCTTCCCGGCCAACGTCTTGGTGAAACCAACCACATGCTTTTTATTGTAATCAAGAAGTTTGCTATCCTTGCTACTATCTATGTCGCAGGCAGAGCGTCATTTGAGTGACCAGGAACTTATACCTTTGGTCGACGTGCTCGCCGAAGGGTTTATCCAGCGCTGGGATAAGTACCCCAAGCAACTCCCTGATGGCCAGTACATCACCGTCCATGCCCCCTTGAGGCGGTCTTTGCTTGCCGCCCACCTGCGCGGGACAGAAACCCTGGGTGCGTACCTTCTTAACCAAGAGAGCCAGGCTCGCTTCATGGTGCTGGATGCCGACAACGACCCCGACCGGCGACGACTGGTTGCACTATCCCGCGTACTTTCGCAGCTCGCCTGTCCGTCCTATCTTGAAGCCTCGCGCCGAGGCGCGCACCTGTGGTTCTTTTTTGACGAGCCGCGGCCAGGGGAGGCGGTGCGCAAGCTTGGCCACGGATTGATGACCTACTTTAACTTGAGCGATATCGAGTTGTTCCCCAAACAAAACGCTTTGCGTGATGAGGGGCCGGGCTCGCTGGTTCGCCTGCCGTTTGGCATCCACAAAAAAAGCGGCCGGCGCTATGGCTTTTACACGCCCGACGGCGAGCCGCTGGCGCCAACCCTCTCGGCTCAGATTGTAGCGCTCTCGCAACCTCAAACCGTGCCAGAACGGCTGTTTGCTCATTACAGTGAATATGCCGCAGCGCCGCCGCCGCAACCCGTTTTTGAGCCCGTGGATGGGGAAGGGGAGCGACCGTCTGATCGTATCAAGACCGCTATTAGCTGTTACGACTTTGTGCGCCAGTACGTGCAGCTCTCAGCCTCCGGCCGGGGTCAGTGTCCGTTCCACGATGACCAGGTAGCATCATTGAGCGTCAACCCGCAAGATAACTACTGGCATTGTTTTGCTGGCTGCGGTGGGGGATCAATCATTGATTTCTGGATGCGCTGGCGTCAGGCTGATTTTGTGACCGCTGTCGCGGAGTTGTCCGAGATGTTGCTGGCTTAAACCCCACAAGCTATCCCGGCACGCCGCCTACTTCCCACCAGGTTGCTGCCTGCTTCTCTTTCATCGTATCAGCCACCCAACCAAGCACAAGGATTTGCCCTCGACGGCTGACGCGGTCGGGGTTCCTCCTTGCCGCTTGGTCAGGGCCTGGCTGCTTTTATTTGGGTAAGAAGCAGGCATCCATTACCTATCGCCTGTGAGAAAGGGGGTGAAACCAATGAAAGAACAAAAAACCCACGTCACTTGGCAGGGGGTTATCGATAGCCGACCACTGGCTATGGCCGAAGACCCAGAGCACATCACCTTCAGGATGCGCTCTAGTGAGGGCAAATTCTTAGAAGTGTTCGCTTCCCGCGAACTCGTCCAAGAACTGCCCGGAGCGTTTGGCCTGGGTCAGCCCATCGCCATTACTGGGGAGTCCGTCCTTGGGGGAGAGACACCCCAGACGCCGATTCTGGTTTTCGCTAATTCAGCGAAAGCTGGCTAGACGATAGGCAATAGGCCGCCGGTTGTATTGCCGCAATCGGCGTCCTTGCCACGCCTTTATATCACACCGTTACACACTGTTAAACAGTGAATCGCAGCCGATCACTTGCACGCGTGCGGTATGATAGCTGCAAGAAGATGCCCTACCAGATCACCGTTACCGCCCAAGCCGAACAGCCAAGCCGTCATCCGACGTATCACTTGTCGTATAAGCTGATGCCTGAAGTGTGGTACGAGAACGTCAACTTGCTGCGCTTAGCCTATGTCCCTGTGGTGCTTGTCCTGTTGGCGCTAACGCTACCGCACTTTAGTTCGAACCCGCCGCTTGGTTGGTCGGTTATCGGTTCATTATCATATGCGGTTGGCTGGATAGTTGACACGACGAGCACATGGTTATGCTTGCGCCTGGTACCTCGATTCGAAGCCCGCGGGCTGTCATACCCCGTTATCGAAACCAACCCATTTGTAGGAGCACGACCTTCATTTGGTGAACAAATCTTCAACTTCACGTCTCTCTTTACCATCTTTGCGGTGGTAACATCAGCGCGCTTTCCAGGGGCAGGAATTGCTGGAGGAATGCTGCAAATTGGGGTAGGGATCAATAATCTGCGCCAATGTAAGCGTTTGCAGTTGCAGTTATCGCTCTATGATGAAGTGGAGAAATCCGGGGGTGTATAATGAAAAAACAAGGAGCCAGAAACACACTTAGCGTTATGATTTCGAAGGCTAGCTCGCTTGCTGGTTTTACGAGTGGAGGTTCTCCACGGTAATAACCAAGGTGTGTCCACAACCGGGACACTTGGCTTTGACTGACGTTTTTTTGACGTCAGTGGGGCCTTTGCTTATCGCATTGAGGACGAATACGACACCAATAACGAGAAGCACAATCAAGCCAGCAACCTCTTGATTCATATAAACCACCTCCTTTCTAGGGCAAGCGATTAGTAAACCAAGTGTGTTTCTGCGCCTCCTACATCTAGAAGTATACGGATAGAGCGCGATAGAACAATCTTTTTATATCACCGTATCATTTGCGCCGGCATTGAAGTTTTGCTTGAGGCGAAGCTCTTTGGGGTCAATCCCTACTTTATCGAGTGCTTGGAGCAGTGATTTATGCACCGCGAGGTTCGTCGCCACCATGTCTTCTTGATCAAAAAGACTGGCTTCGGCATAGAAAATCGCTTTCGAATCGCCTTTGACGATCTCGCTGTATCTAGAGAGGAGCCAGAGCAAGCCTCCAGCAATCAAGATAAAAGCAGCGATGGCAAGGAAGAAGTTCCCTAGTTGCCGGAGGAGTATGAGCGTCAAGATCACCGACAGTATTAGGACGATATTGGTGAGCATATTGAGCACTTGCCGCCTAAATGCTCGCCAGGAGACGTACAGATCTTGTCCCCGATCCCCGATATAAATGGTGGTTGTAGCCCCCGGAGGGGTGCGAGTCAGTGCATACGGTCGAGAAGCTCTGTTGACGATAATACTGCCATTGACTACCTCAATCGGTTTTTCGGGGTACCGTTGCTGCAGAATCGACACTACTTCTGCACGCACATTTTCGGCTTTACCCCCTCGGTTTTCGATTAGATCTGCCCAGCCATCGAAATAAGTACCCAGTTTGTCGAATGAAACCTTTGGGATTGGGGTAGCTGGTGTCGCCACAGTAACTTGTTCGGTAGTTTGTTGAGCCATGCATATCCTCCTGAATTTTGATGCGACAGAAAAAACAACGATGATGAAAACACTCCTGCTGGTATCACGAGCGCTCCAAGTGTAAGGTATTTTGCTCGTCCTACAAGGAAATTAAGAGGCCAATCTTACGTTGACGGATGCGAATTTTGCCCCTAAGCTTTCAGGCTAAACGAGCCAGAAGACAGGGAGGCATTAGGTGGCCATCTTAGGACAAGCACTAGAGCGTAAAACGGGTAATAGCACGACACTTGAACTTTCACCGGATGAGCGCGAGCAGGGTACCTATGTCATCGGCACGACCGGCACTGGCAAGACGACACTCCTGCGCAACCTGGCGGTTGAGGATATGTGGAACAACCCCAACGAAGGCTTGTGCGTCCTTGACCCCCACGGCGACCTGACCGATGAGCTTTTGGGTTGGGTGCCGCCCAACAGGGTAGGGGATGTTATTTATTTGAATCCCATGGATATGGAACGGCCTTTTGGGTTGAACCTTCTGGCCTGCGACCGCACCAACGAGCATGAGGTGCGCTGGGTCGTGTCAACGATTCTGGAAACCCTTCACCGCTTATTCTTCTACTCCTGGGGGCCGCGGCTGGAGCACGTGTTACAGCACGCGATACGTACAGCCCTCAAAGTCCCTGACAGCACCTTCATTGAGTTGCTTTTGCTGCTTACCGCTCAGGACTATCGCGAGACGGTCATTGGCAGTAAAGATTCGGTCAAGGCAGACAAGTACGGCCAGCTCGACCCGCAGCAGGATTACTTGCTTATCAAGTTCTGGTATGACTGGTTTTTGAAGCTTGGGCCTAATATGCAGACTGAGGTGACGTCATCGACGATTAACAAGCTCAGCCCCTTTTTGCTGGACACGATGATGCGCAACATCATCGGCCAGTCAGAAAGCAGCATCGACCTGCGCTCGATTATGGACGAAGGCAAGATACTCCTTGTCAACCTATCCAAAGGCGACTTGGGTGAGAATAACTCGGCGCTTTTAGGCTCAGTTTTGGTCAATTTGATCTTAATCGCTGCATTGCGCCGGCGAGGGCCACAATACCAGCAGGGGAGACGGCGGTTCCACGTTATCGTCGACGAATACCAAAACTTCGCCAATCCCAGCTTCTCTATATTGCAATCAGAGGCGCGGAAGTTTGGGGTAGACCTTATTGTGGCCCACCAATACCGCGATCAACTCGACCAGAATAGCCAGGGCGCGAGCTTGAACGTGGGCAATATCGTGAGCTTCAGAGTCTCCGGCCGGGACAGCTACTTTTTAGCCAGCCAGTTTGATAACACCCCACCACCGGCTGAAACCCGGATGGAGCCGGTGTATGGGCGTTGGGCGGATGCGCCGCGAGACACCGAGCTGTATGCGCCGTTTCGCTTACCTGGGTCAGGCGACATGGTGTACGAAGAAGTGCTGGCGCAGCAGCGCCCCTATAATGACATGGAAGCCGAAATGGCCAATAAGCTCTCTACCCTGAGTAATTTTCAAGCCTACTGCCGCCTGATTCGCCGGAGCGAGCCAGGGAAATCTAGCTTGGGCGAATATCGCATCAATACCTATGCCAAGCCCCAGGTGGGCCAGTGGCGGGCAGATATTCGCCAGTCATGTATTGCCCAGAGCCGGCAGATTTTCGGACGCGAGCGCCAAGTCGTGGAGGAGGCGATTGTGACGCGCACCGGAGGCCGGATTGAGGATAGTGGGTCAGTCCCTGGAGTCGGCTATTCGCCCATGAGCTAAACTTCTTTATATGGGGGTATAGTGGGAGACATATGGTTAAGCGCAGACGAGTCTACCAGCGGGGAAGCCTCGACGAGGCGGTTCGGCCAACCCAGCGAGACGCGCAGATCCTGGAACTCATACACGCCTTTGACGGCATGATGAGTTTGAAACAGATTTGGCGACGGTTTTTCCCAGGAACTACCGAATCAGCGCCGCGCAACCGCTTGAAGCTTTTGTGTGACGCTGGCTATCTAACGATGCCTGTCAATCACGACCAGTTGCGCTGGGTACCGCCAGGGGAGATTGTCTATTGGCTGGATACCGAGGGGGCGAAGTTGCTCGCTGGTCGGGAAGGAGTCGAGTACAAGGAGTTTCACTGGCAGCGCAGCGGCCGGTGGTCAAAAATCGCCCACGATTTACTGGTCAACGATTTCCGGTTATGTGTCCTGGAGGCCTGCGAAGCGGACGAAGCGTTATCGCTGCGCGAGTGGGTGCCGGAGAGCGACTTTTTGGTCAACAAAGACACCATTACATACAAGACGGCGCAAGGCCACAGCGCGGCGCGCATTATGCAGCCGGACGGGTTTTTCTTGGTGCAAAAACCTTCCAAGCGCTACCCAGGCCAGTGGGCCAACTATGCTTTCTTGCTGGAAGTCGATAACAGCACCGAGTCAAACGTCCGCTTTGGCCGGGACAAAGTGCCGCCAGGAGTCGCGTACTTACAAAGTGACCTCTATGCTCAGCGCTTTGGCATTGGGTATGGTCGGTTTGCCGTGGTGACGGTGAGCCAGGAGCGGATGTTTAATATCAAGGAGCAGACCGAGCGCTTCGGCGGCGGCGGCCTCTTCTACTTCACCACCTTCGCACATCTCTCGGTGCACAACGTTTTTGCGTCACCGATTTGGTGGCGCGCCGGCTCGACCGAGCGGTTAGCCCTCATTCCCCCAACCGATTGATCTCCACCACTATACAACTGCCTCTTGCTTGTGCTAGATTGCAACTAATTGAGTTTATCACTTCAAGTGGCTGCCCAAAGCCCCTTCCAAAATCACTTCTTCTGTTTGAGCGGCCTTGAGTTCGAGCTACGCCTGTAGGCGAACATATTCGCCTCTGGTCGTAGGGTTAGATGTAGCGGCCCACGCAGTCTTTTATCGAGCACATGAGACTGCATTTTGGCTATGTGGGCTTGATGCTAGAGCCTGCATGGGGATAGTGATGGGCGATACAAGCATCTCGTTTCGATCACTGTTTGCCGCTCTTCTAGCCTTGGCTTTAATCGGCTGCGGCGGCAAACACTCTGCGTAACCTCGCTTAACAACCTCCTTTTTCTTAAAACGCCCAGCAGTCGGATATGCAGCCAAACAAGCAATTGAAACCGACAGTGAAGCACATGGCGCTTAAAGCTTATTAATCGGTAGCGGCGGCAAGGATAGCAGCTTGTCGTTGTGACACTTGCTCAAGTCAGGTCTTGAGGACTTGACAATGACAAGCTAACGGAAAGCTGCTTGTGCCTTGCGTCAGGCGTTAATAAGCAAGCGCGCCACACGTTACTCAATAGGCTTGCAAGCAGAAAGGAGGTGAGTGCAGAATGGCTCTCCTACCGAAGGAAATCGAGCAGCAGCTCCCGCCGCTCTACGCCAACGAGGAAGTTGGCCTAGCCGCGCTGGCTTTGGTGAAGCTCTTCACTCCAGATTCAAACTGGACGTGGTACGCCTCGGAATACGATCCCGAACATCGTATCGCCTTTGGCTATGTCATCGGTTTTGAAGATGAGCTGGGCTACTTCAGCATTGACGAGCTGGAAGCGGTTCGCGGCCCGAGGGGTTTGCCCATCGAGCGCGATGAGTTCTTCAAGCCGAAAAGCTTGGAAGATATCCGCAAGCATTACCGTGAAAACGGTTATGCACTCTAACCATGAGCCAGGGTTGGTAAACACCGGCCCTGGCTTTTTTGTAGTTGGGTTTGGGGCGGCTCGCTACTCGCTCGTGGGGTGCTCGCTTCGGGGCCGTCCGGCGCTTGCCGGCTGCCGGCGCAACCTTCGAGCTGGGGCGCAGCCCTCAGCCCCTTTAATCGCCCGCTTTCTTCGCTCCAGCCCGACGCTTGCAGTCATAAGACTGACTGCCGCGCCCTGCTTCCACTAGCGGGCTTAAGGGGCACAGGACTGGCCCTGCACTCTCCGGTCGGCCTCTCGCGGCTTGACGCGCCGACCTTACCCCCGTCAGCTTGCGCTCCCCGTGTGCTATCGCCCACCCGCCCCAAATAGCCGCTCTAAAGCCGTATGCTACGATGAAAATAAGATGTCCAAAGAAGGGGAGGAAGCGCTCCAGTACGGCCTTTTTACCAGTCAGCCGCTCGAATCCAAATCTCCAGAATCTTCAGAGGCAAGCCCTACAGCGATAAGTGATGAGGGTTTCAAAGAAGATGGGGACTTTCCCCTACCCGCAGGCCAGCGTGCCATCACAGAGCGCGAGGTTCCAGCACCAACGCTTCGTGAAGTTAGAGCGCTTAGAAGCCTGCTTTACAACAGACTGCTTCTGGAAGTAGTGCAACGAAGAATCGAAAAAGGGACAGTAACCATTCTCAGTTACCTTTTGACCCAAGAAGGCTTGAGCGCTCAGATAGGGCCATACTTTGTTTGGTTAGACGAGGACAACAATGTTGAGGCGCTAAGAACACTGAGCGATTACGACGGGTGGCAGCAACTGAATTTTCCTGAAATGGGGACGATTCCCACGACTAAAAATATGGCGGCGCGCTAGTGTTCATAGGGCGAGTCTCCAGTATCGACCGAGGATTGAAGGTAGGGGATTGGAGGGGCTGCCCCAACAATGAACTCACCGCTGGGGCTTCACACGAACTACAAAGAAACAGATTCTTATCTGGGCGAAGGAGGGATGGCTAGAAGAGTACAACGTCATTCGGCCACATGAAGCACTGGGCGGTTTGTCACCCTATCAGTATGCGGCGGTCACGACCGACTATTAACCAATTAGTCTACTTTTGATTGGTATTAGAATTGGAGCTTTATCCGCTCTTTACGCGGTTTATAAAAAAGATGATGATTTGAAATCAACCATGCGGGCTGCGGGCACATTATGCAACGACCTTGCTCGTCAAGGGTTGAAATGGCTATGACATTAGTCTAGTTTAATTTTAGCTTCTTTAGAGTCCCAGGCAGGCGACGTTCGGGCCAATCCGGAACTTCTAAAGGTTTTTCTTCGACCCTGTCAACGTAGAGAATCCCGTCTAGATGGTCAATTTCGTGTTGAAAGACTTTCGCTAAAAATCCGTCAGCGATGATCTTAAGTGGTTTCCCTTGCGGGTCATAAGCCTTAACAATCACCGAATTTGCACGAATTACCTCCTGCGCAAAATTTGGAACACTTAAGCATATTTCTGTATCAGAGTTGGTTTCTTCTGAAGAGCTAACAATCTCAGGGTTAATTAATGCGTACAAGATTCTTTTGTTTGTGTCCCGATCTTCAAAATCTATGGTTACCACACGAACCAATACCCCTACCTGTGGAGCAGCTAGAGCAACACCACTGGCATCTTCGTAGAGCGTTCGAAACATTTCCTGAATCAAATTCTGTGCAAACTGTAGATCTTCTAAGTCTTCGAGGTTTATTGCTCGACACTTTTGTCTGAGCGCAGCGTCTTTTGACCACAGAATGTTTTCGTTGACTATCACGGTTGGAAGCCTTTTCATGATTCTGTAACCTCCGTGGAATTGTGGAAAGGCCGTGCTAGATGTCGTTCCTTTTTATGGAACCCATTTTATCATGTATTTGTGCTCATTGATTGGTTTATCGATCGTATATTTCATTTCTCCTGTGGCTCGATAGTATGTCCCCTTTTCTTTTTTGGTTATTGTTGATTCTAATGGGTCAATCCCGTCACCAGAATGGAAGTGGATAAACCACACCTCCTTTGGTTCTTCAGGAGTGAAAGCAGACAGCTCTAAATAATCAGTAGGATAGTCTATGATTTGTGAAAGAAATGGAATGGCCAATCCTCTGCAATCCAGATCCCATCGTAGAGCTATTTCAGCTTTTTGTGCTTTGGCTAAAGGGGGATCAAAACGTATTTCATTGATGAACCACTCTGCTTCGCGTCTTTGTATTAAACGCTGGTGGGGTGTAAGTAGCGAAACATCACACCTTCCGGGAATGTCGCAAGACCATTTGTATCTATCGATGAACGATTCTACATTGTCGGTCATTGCTATTATTTTATAGGTCTTGGTATGCTCCTTGGGGCCTTCGTCTTTGACATACCTATAAGTTACATATTTCTTAAGAACTTTTACGCTCTGCTTTGGATTTTTATTAGCTCTATAAGCTAAAACCCCTATTAGGGAGGCTGCGGTTACTACTGCTAGAAAACCAATAATGACAAATGGAACACTAGACCGGATAAACCCCCATCCTCCACTGACCAGCCCAAGGGCTAACACAGCACCTGCTATTTCCAGGTAAACTTTGAAGGTTTCAACGGCAACTTTTATGAAACGGACGGCTTTATTAGATATTCCAGCGCTTTGTTGGGACATGGCACGAGTTGCTTTGCGACTGACGAAAGATCCAGGCTTCTTTACCTTACAAAATAGGCTATCTCTTAAAGACAGCCCATTTTGCCCCTTTTCTAGTTGTTAGATCGGGAACTTACCAAAACTAACCACGTTAATTTGCGGTCAGGCAAGTAACGAATGTTTTGGCTGTATGTCTACCCTTCCATACATGCACCTCCTCAAAATCCTATATTAGGCTCCATTAACAATTTTTACAAGTTTGTTTCGGGAGCGCGAACTTTCCCAGTCAAAGTTGAAAAAAACATCTGTCGATTTTACTCGATCGATAAAAAGTATTCCATCTAAATGATCAATTTCGTGTTGTGCAACTCTTGAGAGCATAGGATCGGCAGTTACATGGCAATTATCACCATTTTCCGCGTTATATACGAGTTCAATCTCCCAAGGTCGCACTACTGAGGCCGAAAGAGGCATGCCACTAAGACACATCTCTCTAAAAGATCCCTGCTCTTCGCTTTTGGCGGAAATATGAGGATTAATAAAGGCTTCATAGCTGTCAGTTTCGTCCTGAAACCGAACAAAAGCTCTTCGTCCTAACCCGATTTGAGGAGCTGCTAATGCTCGCCCAATCCCCACCAGATCGCGAGTTTCTTTCAACACTGCTATAAGACTGTTAACAACTTTTGCCACCTCACCATTTAGGAATTCTTCTTCGCTGAATGGTGTTGCTTCTTGCCGTAGTATAGGATCGCCAAACCATCGGATTTCAGATGGTATATTTATTAATTTTTTGAAGGTTTCCTCTGTGAACATGTCTGTCGTCGATTTCGCCCAACGCAAACCAAATAGCCTTTATATCTTCTCGGACTGCCAGTTATATTTTCGTGAAGAGAATATTGTTGATGAAACAAACCTTCGCCGTCTACGCATCAAGCCTCGGCACTAGGCTTTTTGTACCAGTAGTTACCATAATACATCAACTCGAGAGAAATGTCTAGCGGGGGTGCGTTCAGATTTGGTGTAAACCCAGTCTGGGATGCCACGCCCCAACCATCACCGTCTCTCCCGCCGGCACGAACGCCGCCGACCAACAGCCCCAGCAGCACCCGGCTAACCGCCAACCCCGACCACTTGGCACGGTTGAGCGCCCGATGGTAGTTCTGGAACTGCCGCTCTCCTTTGAGTCCCATCACTTCCAGCACCGCACTCACCGTCCGCTTGCCCGGGGCCAGTAGCGCGCCGACAACCAGCACTTCCACCCAATCCCAGATGCGCCGGCTGAACAGTTGCTTGAATGGGGTCAACAGGGTCATAATCTCGTTGGGCAGGATAAGCATGGTCTCTCTCCTTGGTCGGTGATAGGCAGCTTATCCTGCCCTGCCTTTTTGTTTTGTCAACCTTCATCATTCATTTGGACAAAGCCAATAATTACTGTACACACCATGCAATGCCCCAACTCAATGTAGCCTATTGTATGAGGTCACTGTACAATTTTCAGGTGTTCTTGAGGTAAGTTCGGCAGACTTAAACCAAGGAGGGTGTAAGCATGTTCCAACAAATCGCCAAAAGTTTGCAACTGGTATCAATCTTGATTTTGTTGAGCGGGTGTGCAACAGCAACACAAGATGAGGTGTCGTCATCGAACGAAAGATCTGGATACCCAGTCACAATTGAGAATTGTGGCGAACCAGTCACATTTGAGTCTGCTCCAGAAAGAAGCTTAGCTTTTGACACTAACATGACAGAAATTATGTTGGAGTTGGGTTTGGAAGATAGCATGGTAGGCTATTGGGTGTCTGGGGTCCAAATAAAAGATAAATATAGCGAGCAACTCGAAGGTATACCGTTGCTTTCAGAGGAAACGTGGCCGCCGCCTGGAATGGAAATACTTCTGGACTACGATCCAGATTTTGTTTTTGGCGCGTGGGATTATAATTTTTCCGAAGAAAGCGGGGTAACTCCAGAGAGACTGGAGGAGTTGGGCGTAAAAAGTTATGCGCTGAAAGAATCGTGTGTTGCAACAGGTATGCAACCAAACGCAACTCTGGACAGCACATATGAAGACATCACAACCTTGGGGGTCATTTTTGGTGTAGAAGATCGTGCAAAGGCTGTAGTGGATGAGATGAAGGCCAACATCCAAGATGTTCAAGAAACAATAGGGGAAGTAGATACTTCAATGCGCGGCTTCTATTATGGGGGAGGGGCTGACACGGCATTTACAGCTGGCAAGTATGCTATGGCTTCAAAACTGATGGCTGCAGTTGGTGCGGAGAACATATTTTCAGATGTGGAGGATGACTGGATTCCTTCTGCGGGATGGGAAGCAATAATTGAACGTGACCCAGAGTTTATTCTAATAGATGATACACCATGGGAGAGTGCAGATCAGCGCATAGCCACCTTGAAATCGTTGCCCCAACTTGAAGGCGTCACCGCAATTCGGGATGAAAAATTCATCGTGCTTCCTTGGACGTATATCTTACCCAGCGTGGATATGGATAAAGGCGTTAGAATGTTGGCAGAATCTTTGTATCCTGACTTGTTTGAATAGCGTAGCGAGCCTCGAACACGTAAGAGTATGCCCAACACCTCTCGTTCAGATGAGTCGTTTCTAGTAGAACGCGCGCGCTCACACGCGCGCTTTCGGTTTTTGTTAATGTTTCTAGTTGGAGTATTGGTTCTGTCCGTCACACTTGCTGTGTCATTGGGGCCAGTGTCAATACCTGCAAGAGATGTTTGGAGCATTGCAGCGTATAAAGTTGGGCTGACACCAAAGGGAGACTGGTCTTCCGCCTGGGAAAACATTGTGTGGTTGATTCGCTTCCCACGCGTATTGTTAGCAATGGTTGTTGGAGCTGGGCTAGCTATTACAGGGGCAACATTACAAGCATTGGTTCGCAACCCCTTGGCAGACTCTTATGTTTTGGGCGTATCTGCTGGTGCATCGGTCGGTGCAGTGCTTGCAATCGGGCTAGGCGTGTTTGCATTTGCCGGCATCTTGGCCGTATCACTTGCAGCCTTTGTAGGTGCTGTCTTTACCCTAATCGTCGTCTTCGTGATGGCGAATGTTAGTGGTCGAATTACTCCAGCGAGATTGATTCTGGCCGGGGTAGGTGTTAGTTATTTCTTTACGGGAATTACTAGTTTCATCACGATCACTTCAGACAACCGTCAGTTGGCCGGGCAAATTCTTGCATGGACACTTGGAAGCTTTGCAAGGGCTAATTGGTTTGACTTGACCCTTCCAGCTTTAGTGTTAGTTGTGACTACAGTCTATCTTGTACTACAGGCTCGTGGTTTGAACGCCTTGGTTGTAGGTGACGAAACTGCTATCACTTTAGGAATTAATGTCAATGCTTTTCGCCGGGGGCTGTTTGTGCTTGTGGCATTAATTACGGGTGTGATGGTTGCTGTTAGTGGTGCGATTGGTTTTATTGGCCTGATAGTGCCACATATGGTGCGTCTCGTGGTTCACTCAGATCATCGTCGTGTTTTGCCTATGTCTGTGCTAGTTGGAAGTATTTTCTTGATATGGGCTGATGTTTTTGCGAGAGATTTTCATACACAGATTGGATCCCCAATAGAACTTCCGGTAGGTGTTGTCACCTCATTGCTCGGGGGGCCATTTTTCCTGTGGTTGCTTTGGCGAACTAGGCGAAGACAGACAAGAGATATATTATGAAAGTTGATGTGCTGAGAGCGAGTTGGTCGGTTGAGGCTCGCCAAATAATCAGCTCAGTAGACTTAAGCGCCCGGCCTGGCGAGTTTGTTGGTTTAATAGGACCAAATGGTAGTGGTAAGTCTAGTCTTCTGCGCTTGATATACCGTATGTACCCGCTTGAGTCAGGGCTAATTTGTCTGGATGAAAAAAACATATCGGAAATGAAAAACAGGGAGGTAGCCCAGAGCATGGCGGTTGTTGCACAAGAGCGAGCCACAGATTTTGATTTTACAGTATATGAAATTGTGATGATGGGACGAACCCCCCATAAGAAACTTCTCGATAAGGACGCAGTCGAAGACGACGAGATTGTACAACAAGCCTTAAATCATGTAAATATGCTCTCCTTTGCTGAGCGTAACTTTTATACGCTTTCAGGTGGTGAGAAGCAAAGAGCTCTTATAGCGCGTGCTTTAGCGCAAAGAGCTCGAGTGCTTCTTCTGGACGAGCCAACAAACCACCTTGACATACGCTACCAACTTGAAATCCTCGAGTTGTTACGCTCCCTCAAGATAACAATCATTGCGGCATTACACGATCTTAATATCGCTGCTGCATACTGTGATCGACTTTATTTATTGCAGGCGGGGAAAATACTAGAGAGCGGGGAGCCAAAAGAAGTATTAACGCCTCCACAAATAAAGGCTGCTTATGGTGTTAATGTGGTGGTTACCCCCCACCCATCAACTGGACGCCTGCATGTCGCGTACGTTGGAATAGCAAACCCGACTTAGTATAGGACTTACGCAGTTGAAAGAAGCGTAATAAAGTGGCTGAGCCAAATAGGAACGAATGGCGTCACGAACGATCTAAGCTTTGGCCTCGTAGACAGACGAGCCGGAGTGCAAGCGATGATACTCCAGACGCAGGAAGGCGCGCAGGGCGAAGCCGATGTGATTGCGCTGAGCGATGGCCGAGCGATGTTGGGCGCGTTGGTTAGTCTTTGGTGCGAGTTCTGTGCCGTTTCTCCAGGTTGGCCTGCTGGTTGCTTAATCGCTGTTCACTTCCTTTAACAAGTGATCTTTTTCTTGTATCAACCCGGTTGAGATAGACGTCAAATAAGGCGGCCCACTCTTCGAGGCTTAAGTCGGTCGGTCTGAGTGTAGCGAAGGCTAAATCCCTCTCGATTCTCTTTCGTTGTTCATGACTAAATACTTTCTTAAATGCATCGAGCACAGTCGGTTGCGATTGCGAGTAACCATATACTACGAAATCGTAGAAATCTTGAAGGAGGTCTGGGGGTACCAAAGCCTTGTTACGTTTGTGAAGGTGAATAAAGGCAATATTCACGCCTGGTTCGGGACTGAACTCTGTACGGTTGATACTTCTCAATACGTTAACATCGTACTTCACGCTTAACTTAATGGACTTCAAAGATTCTTTGTAGTGTGGTTGACCTGCGAACATATGGGCAGCAGCCTCCTGCATAACCAAATATGCGTCATCGGTTGGTCTTGATGAACTCGTGATCTTGTCAACAATATCTGTCGTGAGATTAAAGGGGATGTTGGCGAAAACTTTGTACTTTTCTTGAGGTAGCGGCCAAGAGAGAAAGTCCTTGGCTATCACGCGTAGATTTCCCCGGTGCGCAAGGAATGCGAGGCGATCTGCAAGAGTCTGATCCTCCTCAACGGCTATAACTTCCCTAGCTCTCGTCAACAACTCTTTGGTTATTATGCCTTTCCCTGGGCCAATCTCCACAACAAGATCGTCCACATTGATATTGGTTGAGCTCAACAGTTCTCTGACGAGGCTCTGGCGTTTTATAAAGTTTTGTGAGTCAGATAACTTTCGCATATTGTTTCTAAACAACTTCTTTATCGGCTGGTTTTTCAGGCACTATCACAAACATCAACTAGATATGTAGTACCAGATTGCGATTGCCCCTGTCGAAGAGGCAGCGATTACAGTGAAGATAGCTGCTATTTTAACACAGCATGAGCCAGTTCTCTGAAGCGGTCGACGCCTGACTCGTAGCTGGTGAGTCATATGATGAGGTGTTCGTCAACGAGTATTGCGTCTAACAGACGTTAGGCGCATAAAACAGCACCCTTTCCCGCTTTTTATTGCCTGCTAACTACGGCAGCACAGACCGGCGTTAGCCTCCTTCTTGGTTAGGGCACTCATACGTCGCTCTTCCCTTCGCCGGGAGCCGGCCAAGACAAAATCAGAGCATAAACTCTCGCAAGCACATCGCTCCATTCACGAGACACCCGCTCCATTAGTTCTGGATTGTCTGCTGGACAAAAATCCAGACTCATAAGAGGGTCCGAGCCAACAAGGTTTGTCTTAGTGTCTACCAATATGGTCAATTTGCCATTGCAGCGACTGCAAATGGAGATATAGCCCCCGTGTATTCCCCAAGGTTCCCATTCACTAAGCATATGCCCCTTGCCAGACGCCTCATCCCAAACCTTTTGCATCAACCCTGTATATGGACTATCCGTCGTCATTGTTTCCTCACCGAGAATCGCTTGCTCACCTGTTGAATACGACGCACATTGTACAGTTTGTGCCAGCTCTATAAACTGGTTGCCCATCTCCGGTAATACTTCCCCAATGTCACAAAATCCCACCACTCCCGCCTCAGGCGCTGGCGCGCGCAAAAGAATTCAGGCTGATAAGGCGGGGGTGCGGAGCTGGAATAGCCTGGGCCGGGCGTGGGGGGCGAGGTGGGGTGAGGGAAGCCTTGAATTTGGGGGTTTTGTGACGTTTGCAGTTGTGATAGGCTGAGACTACTATGCAACTGGTGTTAGCCGGGGAGGGGAGTAAGCCATTATCGCCCCGGTTTCAACTATATCTGGGCGCTTATGCTGACGAGCACCTGCCGGCCCGGAATTACACGGCCGGGACGCGGGCCATGTATGCGGCCGAAGTGCGGTTCTTTCTGCTGTTTCTAGAAGAGATGGGGGTTGAGCAGCTGGCTCAGATGCAACGGCGGCATATAGAGGCATATTTAGCTCGGCTGGACGGCCAAGGATATGCCGATACCACTCGACGCCGGAAGCTGAGCGTGATTAAGTCTTTCTCCACTTGGCTCACGCAGAATCGGATTATCGCTACCGATCCGGCCGCCGACATCATTCCGCCCCGATTGCAGTGGAAACGGCCGCGGGTCTTGACAGAAGAGGAATACCGGCGCTTGCTGAGTGTTGTTGACGAGCCGCGGGATCTAGCGTTCGTGCAATTGCTGTTACAGACCGGCATTCGCCTGGCCGAGGCCCACGAGCTTGATTTGTCTCAAGTCGCCCTACCTAATTCGATTGATGAGCAGAATGTTGGCACACTCCACATCCTGGGGCGACCAAAAGAAAGTCAGGTCGTCTATATCAATGCCACAGTGTGTCAGGCGCTCGCAACTTGGTTAAGGGAGCGGCCACCAGTGAGCACAAACGCCGTCTTTGTATCCCGTAATAGCGAGCGGCTATCGCGGCGGCAGATGCAACGGCTGATGGGCAGGTATGTCACAGATGCGTCTCTACCACCGGCCACGGTCAAGGCCTTGCGCTACAGCTTTGCCGGCCACCATCTGATTCACGGTACACCACTCAAGCAAGTTCGGGAATGTCTGGGCATTCGTCTGCCTCGTTCTACTGAACCCTATGTGACAGTGGCCGAGTCCCTGAAGGTCCACTATATTCAGCAGAACTCACTATAAGATCGATTCAAGACCTCTTAAGGCAGGCTGTAATAGTTTCCAAACCTTTTGCATAATGACTTAAGCCAGGAACCATCCGAACTATTACAGCGAATCAGATTGGCTAGTAATATGACTCCGCAATTCTGTAAGCTCAGTTATCTCTTCATCAATTAACTTCAAGACCATATTACTGAGATCGATTTCTGGCAGGGCGGTAGCGTCTTGCTCCTCTACCTCTATAAGCGTGGAATCAGTATCTGACCAGAATAGGCGAGCCCAACTCTCGATGGAGTCAAGTACTAGTTGTTCTTCCTGAGTGAGAGCCTCCACAGCCACAGGCGTTGCTGAATGAAGGCCTTCAGCTGGAGCTAGTCCTTCCTCCAAGAGGAGTACAGCAATGAGTAAACGCGATATTCTTCTATAGATGCTTGAAGCAAGGCGGGCTCCTTCAGTACCAGTGTTCCTCCAACTCTGAATGAAGGGGTCATTGTTCGGTGCTAGTCGATCCAGGGCTAAAAGAATATTTCTGTATGGTGCAAGTGGGTAAGCATTGCCAGGCAGAAAAGCTCTATGCTCCCACAATTTTAGAATCGTATCTGTAGCCTCTTTTAGGGCTATTAAGCGTTCAGTATCAGATGGAGCCTTCTCGGCTTGCTCTATAAGTTCTGAGATATGATGGGCCATCCAGCGTCCAAGCGTATCGACACTGTTCTCAATACCCAACTCACGAACCAGGTGCCGCCCAAGTTCCAATACGTCCTTCGATTGCTTCGATAGATCCGTCTTGCCTGAGGAGGAGGACGCGCTCATACCGAGTTTCCTTTGCTCTTTCTTCTTCGTATCTCGAGTAGTAGGCATATCCTTTATTCTTCCGAGTAATCCCTATCTCGACTATCAAATCGAGCCCCATCTTCTTCAAAAATGCTTTTAATGCTCTTTTATCGATTCGAAGACTCCAGCCCTCAGATCGGACAGAAGGATCGTAACGAAAGGACTCTTCCCGTTCATCACCACGATTATCGCCCCATGTCTTATAAGAGAAAACTGGAGCGCCACTTTCTGCCTCTATCCATTTCACTTGACCATCATAAGCGAAGATTAGATTGAGCAGTTCTTTTGTCTTAAGGGAAGGTTCGCACTCTATTCTGCGAACTTCATAACGCAGGGGGTCGCGCTCCTCAAGTCCAGGGTATAGTTCAGTGTCAGACAGCCACCCAAATAATCTATATGGAGCAACATCGATTTCAAATCCGTCTTCTGCTTGTGGAAGTCTGTAATCCATTGAGTCTTCAATTGTCTGAAGAGCTCGCACAAGAGATCTGGCTGTTTCAGGAGCGACAAGAGAAGTGACAACTCTTCCTGTAAGTGTAAAGTTGCGCGAGTACACACTATAGTAGCTACTGGCGGTAATCGACTCATCTTCCTCGTCCATTCCGAGTTCGGTAAGCAACTCGCTGTCGCTCGCGTTATCTAACCATACTTCTATATCATCTTCAGGTGGGAACCATAAGTGTTCCTTATGAGGTTTCACTGTCAGCAAGTCGCTCAACCATAATGGGGGAATGGTTAAGCCTGCATTCTCAAGCCAGTTCTCGTAACTCCGATAAGAATTGTCGCCGAGTGTTGTAAGCGACCGAGTTTGTAGTAGCTGTCCAACTGCACACCACATTGCATGCCATTCAAGGTGAGTGGAATAGCGTTCAAGAGTCGGTAGACTACCATGCCTATGGTCTATCGGTAAATAGGGGTCGTCATTCAGACGATGTTTTCGCGGTTCCTCTTCCCAGTTCCAGGGAGAACTAGATAACTCCCAACGCTCCACAATCCAACGCTCTGCCACGTCTAAAAACTCTTCTCCCTTAACATCTGAAAATACCCTAAGCGCTGCTTCATACCAGTAGGGAAGAGTGTCCATTCGATTAAATTGAAAGCGACGGCTCCCACCTTTCTGAGTATTGAATTTCTCGACGCCACCTTGGTACGAGTGCCAAATTCTTTCTTGACGTGACCGACTTGTGTTTGCCGAGTCTAACAATTCCCGTTGAGTATCGTCGATTTCTAGGTATCCACCTTCCACTAGCTTAGCGACGGCTGACTTAGCAAACGAGCGTAAGAGGGCATGTGGGAAATCATTATCTGTAGCCCTTTCAAAAAACCACGGCCCATGACCCTTTAGCACTTCTGGCACTTGGGTAGCAATTCTGTCTAAAGCGATCATGAGCCACAATTTAGAAGCGAGCCAGTAGAATGGCGAGTTTGGGTCTCGAAAACTCTGTTCCTGTTTGCGTTCGTAAAGCTCGATAAGCCTAAAGAGAATGGGAAGTTCCCCAAGATGGGCTAAGTTTCGGACTACGTACGACGCTCGCCAACGGATCCGCAGGTCAATGTCTCCCATGAGGGCGTAAACTAACCTTGCTACACCATCTATTGGATTGTCTGGAACATCATCAAGATCCCAAGTTTCACGATCTTCTGGAGAGATGCGTCCAACAAGCCGTTTGGCATACTGTTCAGCAACTTGTGCAATATCAGATGGCGCACAATATTGAGCGATAAGTCCAACAAGTGCGTATATAGCTGGTGCAGTTAGTTTGTCAACGTGGTGTCCTATGCCGGCTAGGAGAGCGTTACGGATATCGTTGTCTGATGCTCCTGATTTCCCTAGCAGGGCAGGTAATGGAGATCTGGCTATCGAAAGATATCGGCTGAAACCGGGCAGCAATTTCGTTATGACACCAAGAAGTTGTTCGCGGCACCACTGACGAACAGATGGCGTCGAGTACCATTTTTCGATTCGGCGAGCAATTGCATCGGTGAGTTCAGGTTCGATATACTGGCCTACATTAAGACTCGCCAGAGCAGTAAGATGTGAAGCGCGATCGCCTATTCTCACAATACTCTCCATCGCGCCGAATATTTGACTGGTGGAGATGTAAGCACTTGCTGCTTCTCTAGCGCTCAACAAGCGGTTAATAAAGGTGCTAATTTCCTCAGATGAGATGAACCGATATCCTGTCCAGTCAATATCGGCTAACGGATCTGGCCGAGCTATTTCCCCTTTTGATTTATGAGACGAATTCCCAAGATCGTTAACATGATTGGCGAGTTTTGAGCTTGTGTCTTGATAGAATTTTGTGGTCCTACCCAGCAGTTGTTGCCAGGGACCCGAACTATTTCTTGGGTTAAGCAAGTCTAGTCTGATACTCACGGTCTGTCGAGGGCTTTTCCCAAACCGTAGTACCTCCTCTCTTGCAAGGTATTCAGCTATGACCTTACTTTCAATATGTTCTTCTTGGTCAATCGCATAATCTACAATTTGAAGAAATAGATCCTCGTCTACTTGATCAAGTAGAGGGAAGAGAGCGGAAACTTGGATGGAAGTCATACTATGATTAACTAAGGCGGCATCCAAGATTGAGGGAAGGAGGAAGTTCCGCTTGGCGATATTCAAATCTTCCCAGCGTCCTGTTGCGGCAAGGGCGAAGGGTAAGTCTGCGGTGGCAAGGGTGTGCCCAGCCTTCGACCACGTTGTTTCATTAAGACCACCTAGGCGTAAGCTGGCATCACACACGACTACGGCTAAATTGCGGGCAATCTCTCGCCTTGAATTAACGTTGACGCTCGACACTGCACGATCTAACAGAGGGGCAAAAACCGCAATTTCCTGTTCAACATCAGCATCAATTTCACTTGATATCTCAACAGCCTCACTGAACAAGCTTCCTGCATCGTTTAGACTAATAGGCAAAAGCAGTCTTGCTAGACTAACTAGCTCAGCTATCTTTTCCTCTGCCGATATTCTTGCGTTCCTCACTGCGCTTGCCCGCTCAGCTGCAATGGCCACAACCCGCTGATGCATTGAGGAAACTAGTGCAAACTGGACGAGAACCACGTCCCTTCTATGAGCTGTATCTGGAACTCCACTCATTAAGGAATTCGCAGATTCAAATAGCATAGGTATGTTGATATCCGTCACTATCATCAGATGGCTAAGCGACAGGGTGACTCGCGCCCTCATATATTCTTCAGAGGCTGACCAGTTTCTCTCCAGTGCTTGCTTGTTCTTGTATTGCTTAATCGCCTTATCGATATTCGACATGAAATCATTAGCTGTGATGTCACCTATCAGTAATTGAGCACGGGTATCATAGATACCTATGAGCGGCGCGATGAAGCGTCGAAGCTCGTCTGCCTTTTGTCGTGTTTCTACTCGTCTTTTGGACTCAGTAGATAGAGGGTCAGGTGTAGCCAGTACAGCGACCAAATAGGAATCCAGAGTTAGAGCACGATCAGCCAGACGTTCAACTAATGCATAAGCTCGCAAAGTAAGATCGATCTGGGATGTTTGGAAGGTGGAAAGCGTTTCCAGGTTACGGTACTTCTCATCCGTAAAGCACTCTAGCACGAGCTTAACGCGAATGGGATTACCGCCACGTGCGATAAATAATTCACAGGCGGTCAGTAACACATCTAAGTATTTCTCGTTGAATTCTCTATTGCTATAATGTTTTAGTGCGTCCAGGCGAATTAGACCTCGACGCAAAAGCATAGCTAGGCATCTCTCTAACCGGACCAGATCGACTTCCATTCCTGCTAATCCAAGGTGCACAAGAACAAATAGATCCCATGGTTTCGAGATACTTTCCTCAGATAGGGCTTGCTCAAGATAGGCCGCTTCTCCAGCAATAATGAGTCTGGAGCATAGGGTCAATGCCACCTCTAGCGCGATATGTTTGGGACGCCAACGTCTAAGATTGGCTATGGCACCCTTGGGACCAGCGGTGCGGAGCAAGGCTTCAGTTTCGGCCGCGATGGCCTGATAATCGATATCCCAACCCAGTGGAGTTGAGTCAGGATGCTTGCTTCTTCTCTCCTCAAAAAAATGACTTCGAGACTGTAGCCAAGCCCGTACTTGTCTATGATCTTCACGAACCGAAGTGCTATCTCCATTTCGAGAATCAACAGTCATAAGGTGAAGTAATAGCGGCCCATGATTCTCAATTTCACCAGGATCGCGCAAGATGATTCTCCGAGCCGACTCTTGGGCAAAATTGGCGGAAAGGTCGGGATTCTCAACTAGTATACGACGGATGACAAAGCTGGTCTTTAAGGCTTCAGCTCCGATAAGAAGCGTCATCAAAGCGCCAACATTGTTCCCAGATTCTCTGCACACTTTCATGCCTATCTGAAGGCGCTGCAAATATACTTCACGACGTATGATGGGATCTTTGATAGCAGAAGGCTCCCCTTCTGATTTGATTAGCTCAATGAGCTCCTGTCCGCGATTGGCTACCAAAAGTGCAACTGCAACGTGACTCGCCGCATATGCACTGAGTCTGTGTTCTTGTAAGAAATGGCTGGCAATTGCCTCTTGTATGGGACCAAGTTGATTCTCAGTCTCCACGCGCAAGAAATTCTCGAAGTCCTCGTCTGCCAAGCTAACCGACCCTTTTAAGTATCGAACGCCTGGAGAAAGATCAGAACAAATGTCGCGTATATGATCCGCTTCAAGATTTGTTACTGCCGATAAATCGGCAACAGGTATTGGACGCGGCATAGTGGCGATAGCACAACAGAAGATGTCTATCTCTTTCTCGCTGCCCACTTTGTATTGAGCATGCTTAAGTTGTTCTCGGAAGATCTGGTCAAGTCCTTTGCCTGCAGGACGCAAATACTCCAGGGCGTGAAAAGGTTCGTCGTCATCTAGTCTCAGTGCGTACTCTAGTGCATACTTCTGTACTCGTGGGTTACCTCCAGACAAGTCGTGAAAATCCTCTATCCAAGCATCGGGTAAATCGTTCCAATAACCTCCAACGTGTCTTGCCGTCTCCTCCAAAGAAAACCCAGGAATAAGGATGCGTTTAAAACTACGTGGCAGATTTAATGACATTACCTTACCGGATCGTGCCGTTATGATGAACCGGACATTAGCTGGAAGATTACCAATGGCTGAAAAGTCATGAACAAAACTGTGCTCTCGTGGTGATCGGCTATTGGCTGCTGTCACAGAATTATCGGCCGCATCAATAACTATAACCAGCAGCACATCCTCACCTCTTGTGTGCACAACTTCGGAAGCTCTTTCTAACCGTTTCTTGAAGGTTCGAGGGAAATCGATCTCCGCCCCCCGGTTGATGAGTAATGGGATGCGAAGTTGGCGAGCCAAATCGTTTACAAGGTGAAGGAACGCATCTTGCGGCCTATGTCGGTATGCATCTGAATCAAGGTAGTGACCGCCACCATAACAGTCATACTTAATCACTACTGAGCCTTGAGGAAGCAGCATTTCGATTTCTTGCAGAGTTGTGGTTTTTCCGCACCCACCCTCACCGTGAAGACATATGCGCTGGTTGCCTAATATGATCTGTTCGACGATAGTCTTAGAGATTGCCCTCGACGTGAGATGGTGGACTAATGTAATTTCTGAAGGGCAAGGGAATAGAGCTCCTAAATCTGCTACTCCCATCCACGAAAGAACACTATGGCGCGTAATGTACTCCCCCTTCGATTCCGGCAACATCAAATGCCGGACTTGTCTCAGGAGATCGTTGATGACCACTCGTGGGTCGTCGTCAACCCACTCGGATATTACTGCAAAAAGCCGCTCCTCTAGAGCAAATCGAGAACCCTGCCCACATTCCGAAAAATCGATGCTTACCATAAAAGCCTCGAAATCGTCATGCGACAAGCCGCTTACATCTTGCAACGCCTCGCGCTCGCTTTGGTTTTTGAAAGCGTCAAGCACATCTTGGTCAACTCGCTGATTGCTGACAAGTCGTATTTGTAGGTCGCCACTACCGGCAAGGTCTGGACGCTTGTCTCTTAGCGCCTTAAACGCCTTAGCCAGTTTTCTGAGGATGGAATTATCATGCTTCTTATTAGAAGCCGATTTTAGCCGAGCAATAGTCCACGCCTGATTGGGATTTGCAGCAGAATACTTGAGTTGATTAATCACTATAAGGTTAGCAGTTGCTGCCTGCTCTCCACCGTAATAAAGAGCGCAATCCACACCATCCCATGTGCTCTGAGATGTTCCGCCTTCATCTTCTATTTGCACACCTTCAACAGTAATAGCCATCAAATTTGAATCTTGGTCGAGCAGTGCTAGAGCTTGGCGAAGTACCCATAGCACCTGAAAGTCATATCCGGCATTAGCGCCGCGTGCACCGCGATAATCAGGTTCTGTCATGTGAGTTACCATTGCGTAAGGCTTGCAATAATAGCCTGAAATTGGCGAACACACAGATCATCGTGTCGGCTGCTGACAGCGATATTTTTATCCATGGCACGCCACTCAAACAAGCCCGAGAGTGCTTGGGGATTCGCTTGCCCCGTTCGACTGAGCCTTATGTGACGGTAGCCGTGTCCCTGAAAGCTCATTATATGCAGGCGCATGGATTATAGTGGGTCTTGTTGTCTAATACATCGTTATGTTAACATAAGCATGTATGTTGAGAACTACGCTCTACCTATCGGAAAACACCCACTTGCGCCTCAAGCGAGCCGCTAAAAAACGGAACACTCCTATTTCCAAGCTGACTGAGGCGATTCTCGACAAGGCACTTGCGAGGGATGAAGCCGCTGACCTGGAGCAGATCTACCAGGCATTTGAAAACCTTGAAGGCATAGGCGGAAACGACATTACAGATGCTTCCACGACCATTAACGAGGTTTTATATGGCGTAAAGGGAGCATGATAAGGCAATGCAAAATAACGCGGAAATCTTAGTTGACAGTGACGCCTTTGTGGGCTGGATGTATGCTGCCGATCCCCATCACAATAGAGTTCAACGTACTTTTCAGGAGGTGAGACAAGCAAGGTTGAGAATGATCACCAATAGCTGGGTGGTCGCCGAGACGGCTACCGTCTTGAGCCACAGAAGTGGTCAAGTGGCGGCGAAAAACTACCTCAATACACTGCGCACGCTTGAGTTCCCCATCATTCACATTGATGAAGACTTACAGGAAGACGCCACACAGATTTTTGAACAACAAGATAAGAAAGGTACCAGTATGGTTGACTGTGGGAATGTCGCAGTTATGCATCGATATGATATATCGAGAATCTTCAGCTTTGATAGGTTTTACAAAAGCCAACCTAATATCGAGTTGCTGTAATCGGTGGTGCTTGCCAGATGCGGGTAGACGGGTAAGTTAAATGGCGTTGCGACCCTATCTCTTGACCAGTCACCCTTTATCGGGTTGCATAAGGTCGGGCTCTAGCGCTGGCTCAGGTATGCATAGAGGGTTGATTTGGAGATGCTCATCATTTCGCAGATCTCCTTAATGGCGTACTTCCTGCTGCCGTCAGGATTGGTTTCATCGTAGAGTTTGTAGAGCCGTTGACGTTTGGACTCGTTCAGCGCCCGTCGCCGCCCTCCTTTGATACCCCTCGCTCGCGCCGCCGCCAGTCCAGCCTGCGTGCGTTCGCGAATCAGGTTGCGCTCGAACTCGGCCAAAGCACCGAAGATATGAAAGATGAGCCGGCCGCCGCTGGTGGTAGTGTCAATCGATTCCTGGAGGCTCTGAAAGCCGATGCCTCGCTCCTCCAACCGGCTCATTACCTCGATGAGATGTGGCAGTGAGCGACCCAGGCGATCCAGTCGCCAGACGACCAGCACATCCTCATGGTCACGTAGATATCCCAGGGCTTCCTCTAGTCCGGGCCGCTTAGCCTTCGCTCCGCTCATTTTGTCATAAAAGATGCGTTTGCAGCCGGCTTTTTTGAGAGCGTCCTCCTGGAGGGCGAAAGTTTGGTCGTCAGTCGAGACACGGGCATAACCAATGAGCATGACTCCATTATATAGTCCGAAAATCCATCAAGGCAAGATGATTCTGGACTTAGATTTCCATACCGGGTTTTAGGACTCAATTTGAACGCTTTTGACGGCTATTTGCAGGGAAGGCCGGTCAGTGCGGAAAACGTCCGTTTTCCAGACTCTGACACAGTCGGCAATGATCAGGGCATTCGTGGAAACGAAAACCTGGAAATGACTACCATCTACATTACCCTAGCCAAGAAGCAGCAGGCTATCTATATGCAGAAGAATGCATTATAAAGCATCATATCGCGACTGATTTGGTTGTATCGATTTCGCCCATCATTTTTAGCGTCACTTGAACATAAGCCCGAACAACGAAGGAGAACTCCATACATTTATCGCACTCTTTATGGAGTTCCTCGAGCAGAACCTGTCTAAGGGCTTTATTGGTAGTTCTCTGTATTTGATCTATTATCCGTGCCACTGACTCCAGCCTCTCTTTTCTGCGCTCAACAAGAGACATTCTGTTCAAATCGAGCTTTTGTTTACTCACATACCCAACGGTATCTCCGGGCCTATTCATAATTAGGGGCCCACATGCAAATATGTGCTCTTCTGGATCGTCTTTATAAGGGTCAATGATAGGAGCATCTTCAGAATAATACTCCCGTTTGTTGTTGTTACATGTAGAACAAGAAAAAGTTAGGTTGTAGAAATCAAGCATTAGATCAGGACGCACACTTTTGGGGATGATATGTTCTACGTCTCCAGGATAAGCGTGGGTTACTTTACTCTCGCAATAAGCGCATTTATCACATGTTTCCTGTCTGAGAGCCGCCTTAACCGCATGATGTCTATACCCTTTTTCAACTGAGACAGGTAACTTCTGCTCTTTTTCTTGGTACTGAGCCCTCTTTTTTTCGAGTAATTTTAGTTTGGCAATAGCTTCTGGAGATGGAGTATGTGATAGCTTAATCATCGGTGCTCTTTTCAGCTACCTCGGCGATTGTTTCAGGGATATATTTCCCAAGTCCTAGGCTCTCTAGTTCCATTCGCAATTGACTAAATGTCTCCTGTGATATCTCGGTATTAGAGTATCTTTCTATAATGTCTTTGAGCTTGTCTTCTACCCATAAAGGAGATGTAGTATCTATTCCCAATACGTCTCGAAGAATATCGTTTGATGTTCCTGCTTTATTTACTAAATCGAGAAGCGTGCTGTTTACTCGGTTGCTTTCATCATAATCAAGCACGTACACATTGGAATCCTGTATTGAGCTGACTACGAAGGGATTGTGTGATGCTACGATGAACTGCGCCTGTGGAAAGGCTTCAAGGAGATTGGGCATTATGCGTTGTTGTAATTCAGGATGAAGATGCGATTCTGGTTCGTCAATCACTACTACAAAGCGTTCTCGTAACAATGAGTACATGAAGACTTGCCATGCGATATCAATAAGAGCTGCCACACCACCAGAAACCGCATCAAAAGAAAACTCCCCAGACTTTGTATCTAATATCACATCAGGAACTTTGACTATTATCTTGTTAAACCCTAACTTGGGTGGCAAAACAATACGCAAAATTTTTTGAAACCCTTCAAAAGTTTGAATGGCCTCTTCGTTTTTTATAACTGCTTCATTCCCATATCCAAAAGTCGCAAGCGATACAAGTGCTTGCTTGAGTCTATGACTTGGCGATTGAACTCGAGCGTTTGGAGCGTAGCGATTGCGTAGCTCAGAAAGGTAAGTCTCAAATATTTGTTCTCTTGCATCAAGCTTGGTTGGAATCTGTTCCACTGGCTGATGTAAATATAAAGGTCGATGGGATGGTACATATATACCGTCAACTCTTCCCATGGGTTGAATTTCAACGCTGAAGACAACGTCCACTCGCTCAGGAACAAATAACTCAGCTGAATTACCGTTGGAGTATTCCAACGTTCCTATGGGCCGACGATCAACCTCTTGTACATCTTCCTTATCCCATTCATCTTCATCTTCATCATAATCCGTGCCAGAAGCCCAGAAACCATGCCAGTAGCGTCTTATGCCTTTCTTCGTGAATCTTGGGGTTGATACATAGTTTAAATTCCACCCCCAATGTTTTATTAACAGATGTAAGAGGCTGGTCTTTCCTGCTCCATTGGCACCCGTAAGAATAGTCAACCTATCATGGAATAGTAAATCAATATCTCTAAACTGACGCCAGTTATGGACTGTTAAACGTTTGAACATGAACCTCCCTTTCCGACTGTCCTTGTACAGGTGTTTCTAACTGACATGCGTAGATCATCAATAAATCGGCATCATCGCTACTTTATAAAACTATTGCATCGAGCCGAGAATACACTCAATTCGTGGACTTGACAGAACAGAGCTGGTGCTCAGGGTTACTTTACTGCTTCCCCTGGCCGAACAATGAACCCTTTTTGCTGGTTTGGGGTCTCTTCCCAAGTCTCCTCATCGTTATAAAGCACGATGCTATCCTCTCCAATCACGAGTATGGTTCCATCATTGAGAACCAAAACATCGCATGCGAATCCTCCTCCAGTCTCCTGAGTGTAGGATTCGGTTATATACGCAAATTGCGGATCTTGAATTTCTTTGTTTCCCATGTGTATCCCCCAGGCTGTGGTCAAGGCCTGAATTCTTGCCGCGAGTATACCACACACAATTAGTCGTTGTCGGAACTGACTTGACGTTCCAAATTTGATCAGATCGCACAAAGGGCTAAGATCGGCTCAGCAAGACTGAATATGCTTTCACTGAATGCCATGTCGGACAATCTCACTTCTGAAGATCGAAGACGAACAATGCAGGCTGTCAAAAGCAAGAAGACAGCGCCTGAGCGCCGCTTGCGCGCTTTTCTTGTCGGCTCAGGTTTTCGTGGCTGGCGGCTGAATTGTAGGGAGATACAGGGGAATCCTGATATTGCTTTTCCAGAGCAAAAGATAGTCATCTTCGTCGATGGGTGTTTTTGGCACGGATGCCCGATATGCAACCGTCCCCTACCTGTCTCAAACCATGAGTATTGGGAAGCAAAGATTCGACGCAACATTGAACGAGATAAGGCGCATACACAACTGCTTGAACAGAACCATTGGCGAGTGATACGGTTATGGGAGCACCAATTAAAGAAGAAAGTTTGGAGCGAGTCAGCCGCTTTTTTGAAGCAGGAATTGCGTCGCTTGCTTAACAGCTGAAAAACAATCATAAAACCAAGAGGTCAACTTAATATATGCCGCAACTAGACATTAACGTCGATGACGCCTATGATTTTTACCTAAAATATCTCCTTGACCCGACGAACAACAAGGCGGATCTCTATACCAAGTATGGGTTCAAATATCCCGGCATTCCCCCCTCTGATTGGGAATTATTTGGCGCTATTCTTATGCGCGACCACAAAAATCCCAGTGATACTGGCGCAGACTTGCTGCGACATGAAGTGAAATCGGCAGGCATGAGAAGTAGTTTCGAGTATCAGTATCACAAGAATCATGGATTGGATAAGTTACGTGACGAGGCGAACGTTGATCACCTCTTCTTCTCGTACGGCGATAACTACCAGAACTTAGATGCCCGGTTAGTAGATACTCGTTTGCTCGCCCCAATTTTTGAATCGTGGCTTCCGTTGCTGGAGAAGAACTACAACCTTGATGGTAGGCAGCGATTCCGCAAAAGCGTTTCTTATGGTTTTGTGGTGAAGAACGGGTTGCTCTTATTGTCCATTCGAGAAGGCAAATTAACCTACGCGATTGGAATGGATGAGAGCTAATGGATTGAGCACATTGATGCCAATCCATTTAATAGCCGGCACGCAAACGGCGTCGCCAAATCCAGTCAGCGCCTGAATCACATTCCCAGGAACTGGATACTCATCAGGCACCCCCTGAAGTCGGGCGTACTCTCTGGGGGTCATATGGCGCATGCGAATTTGCCCGCGGCCAGCCATAACTACTATTTGTCGACTGCTGCCCCCTCGAGCTGTTCGCAAACATCCTGCTGTGTCGCCTTCTCGCACCTCGGCGCGCTGGAAGCCCTGTCTACGACGGCGATACACTGTCCGATAGCTATATTGCAGCTGCGCCGCGAGCCCTTGTGCTCGCTTCAAGTGCGTCGGCGCCATCATCGCTAGATGACGCTCCACCTCTTCTTCGCTCCACCACCGACTGTCATCGTTCGCTATTGTTTCGATAATAGAAGCCAGGCCATCAACTTTTATGGGAGGGGGCGGCGGAATCTTGAGGAAGTGCCAAGCGAGGTCTTGATTGGCGTCTACCGCCTTTTTTAGCTGAATATTTGCTAGAGAGCGAGGGCGGTTGAGAAATTCACCGAAGTAGCGGTTGGGGTGGTCAACCTGCATCCCAATGACGAAGATCCTCAAGCGACTTTGCGGCGTGAACCGCAGCGCGTCTAGGTTGAGTACATCGCAGGCGTATCCCAGTTCGTTAAGCGCCTCAATCGTAATCCGAAAATCCTGACCGTTATTAGAGGTTAACCAGCCAGGGACATTCTCAAGCATAATTATCGGCGGGCGATGCTCGCCTTGCTCTTTGAGGATGCGTAGAAAGCCCCAAATAGCGCTAGAGTGCTTCCCGTTGACCATGCCATTGAGGTTGCCGGCCAGGGATAAGTCGATGCAAGGAAACGACGAAGTGGCCAAAAGCGTGCGCGGTATCTTTTCCGCGTCGAGCTTGAAGACATCCTCCACGATATAGTGATCGGGCGCTTCTTTGAAATATGCGGCATACATTTCGTGTTTTTGTGACTCGAAATCGTTGGCGAACTTGACCCGCCACCCCGCTTGCTCCAGCCCTAAGCGCACAAGACCAATGCCAGCGAAATATTCGGCCACAGTTTTGTTTCGTGCCTCGATAGAGGGTAAGCCATTATTTGGCTTACCTTCTTGGCTATATGTCATGGTTTGGCGCAACGACGGTGTATCGGTCATACCTTAAATAAGCTTAACGCTCTCGATAATAGAGGCTATCTCCTGGCGGCAATGCTTTTTGCGCCCTACTAAAACGCTCAAGGTAGCGACGCACTCCTAGCGGTTTAATCTCAACATCGCTTTCATTCACCTTGCGGTTAAGCCGAGCGATAACCATAGATTTGTACTCTGTCTCTAATTTCTTGCCCAGATGTTTCGCTAGCTCGTGGGCTTGATAGACTACGAAGGGGATAATGCGGCTGATGCGCAGATGACTTAAAAAGTTGTGATCTTGATCAATAGAAACGCCGCTGGTTAGGATCGCGGTGAGCACTTGAAACATTTGCTCTTCTATGACCTGCGCGGCCCTTCCCGGCGATTTCTGCAGCTCCCGCAGCGAGCATAGAAACTCGTACCGGGGTATTTTTGGAGCTGGCTGGCCGCCAGTATGGCCGATATAGAAAGAGGCGTAATCAGCGTTTTCAAGCAGATAGAGATAAGAGTCGTCCGCTAAACCGTCCTCGCTTAATTGCGCGTCGTAATAGAGCGAGCCTCCATACTGCTCGAAGTTTTCGATCGCATGACGTCTCATTTTCTTGAGGAACTCATACCAAGGATATTCGCCGTTTCCCGGTGAGAGGTCATAGAAATCAGTTAGTGAAGGGAATTGCCGAACAACGATGCAAGAAACCCATGCTCCAGTTTCCAATTCCGGCGTTCCCACCGCTGCGAAAAGCAGCGTCATGACGTCGACATCCGAAATAAAATGAGCGTGTGTTGCGCTCCAATCTGGATCAATCGCGGCCCCTAGCGATACTCGGGATCCCTTGGCTATATACCAACTAATCAAGTGCGAAAACAGCTTGAGTTGCGTCGATTTGACCGCTCCAGCGAAGACTCTTGGCTTGCCTCGCGATGGCTGCGAAGAAATTCTTTGCAGAATATTTCGAGTCAGCTCAATACCTTCACGCGCAAATTCACCATATGGATCGCCTTTAGGGCGGCGATAATGGTTATAGCCTCGCTCTTGTGGGGCGACTGTGCCGTCGCGGATGTGAACTTGCGGCGAAATAACCAACTCGCCGGTGGCGACATCGTGGGCCTTATTATTGAAAACGGCTTCATCAACGCGCATCTGCACCACATTGCTCGCTACCTTGGCCATATGCTCGTATTCTGATTCCGTAAGCATCGGAAACATAAATGGAGCCATAACCATTCCCTTATATGCCGGATCGTCCACAGTCTGACGAGTTAAGGGCGCCGAGTGAATGAAACGCTTTTCACCCTTTTGTTGTCGGACTCGTTCGGAAGAACGGATATAGGCGATGCTATTGTTGAAGGTGACAATGTACGACTCATCTTCGATAAAGCCCCGAGCTGTATGGATTCCTAGTGAACCTGCATGGAAGCTCCCATCGCTACCGGAAATTACCATCTCCTGCTCCGCCGCTGCTAACTGCGTCTGAGAAACAGTAATGCGTCCGATGACGGTCTTCGCCGGCCCAACACCAAATACTCGACTTTTTAGCGTTTGACCGAGTTTACTCAGGTCATAAAAAAACGCGTTGGGGCGTTGTTTCAGGCCGCGCGCGCCCTGTTCCCAAGGGGGTAGGTCGACGGCCTCTTTCGGGACGCTCAAAAGCCGATAGAGAATCTCCCGCAGCAACTCTACTTGCTGCTCAATGCGCCGCTCCAATATGGGATCGACTAATACTTGTCGGCCAGTCTCGTCACCTTCTTCCTCGATGTGAAAATAACTAGCCAGGTCGGCTTTAAGAAGCTTGATTAGATCGATAATCCACCGAAGAAAAAGATCTGCAGCCGGCTCATTTTCGAGAGCGAGAGCGGCTTGGTGCAGCACTGTATCGCGGTTAGTGTAGAAATAGTTCTGCGCTTCAACGGCTCGCGCCATCATTTCAGTGTTTTCATAAAACGGCAGCAGCGCATAAACGTCGTCAATCGTCAGCCTGTTGGTCGCGTGTAGTTGAGGAGCGATAACATACAGACGCACTCCATCTTCTATCAGGTCAACCTTCTCGGCGGCGACCAGACGGTCAAGTATTTTGTAATACGCTGGCCGGCTGATCGTATCTCCAAGCTCTTGGCTAACCTCAGCGTAAATTTCGCTGGCCTTTGCGCCCTCCGGTCTGCTACGCAGATAGTTAATGATGTGCACTTCCCGCTTAGTGATGTCGGGCTTTCCCATAGCACTTTCAAGCATGTTGTGCCTCCTGTTTTAACGTGAGAGACTTCTTTTCAACCCAACCTTGCTTAGCGAAGTCTTTCCATATATCCGGCGTTTCTCCGCCGTGAATGGTGTCGCGCCGACGTACATCCACGACTGATGCGTGACGAATAGTTTCAAACGCACCGGTGACGATACAGGTTCCTTGCGGTAGCTTCGGCAGCGAGCTAATGAGGGTAGATGAGGCGTCTGAGAAAACCCCGCGTAAAGCATCTAGTTGGTCTGGCTCTATTGAATGGAGGAAGCGCGTCAAAAGCCGCTTCAAGATCGAGCGATCTACGTCCTGCGGGGACTGGGTCGTTAGGATAAGACCAATCTTGTAGTGCCTTCCAATACGCGCCAACTCACGTAGCACCTGAGTGGTGACTGTTGAGTCGTCATTCGGGGCGACCAAGTGGAACTCATCAATGCTAAAGACGACGAAAAGATTATCCTTCTTTTTCGCCAATCGCTGCAGATCTCGGGCAATCGAAGCCACGATTAGCCGCAAGTCCGAAACCAAGAGGCCTCGGCAATCAATGTTAATAAGAGCGCCTGGCTTAATGTGCGTCTTCCAATCAAATGGTTCGCCGATGTAGTCGATTCGTTTCAAACTTTCTGCTCGAAGTTGCGCGGGGCGCCAAGTACCAGCCTTCATATCCAAATCTGTCGCATCTTGGGGAATGCGAGCGACAAGATCGTCGACGGAAAAATGCTCTCCATTGGCTAGCGTTCGGCTCTTCAAAAGCGCTTCATGGCTATATTGAATCAGCGTCTCGATATTTGTGCCGCGGTTCACAGCCGGTATGGCGTTGGTAACATCCTGCGCAGTCAACGCGCTTAAAGGGAGGGTGAAACCATCCTTGCCTGGCCGAAGGTTTATTCCGCCAAGCTGGTTCGTCGCCTCGACTAGTTCGCCATTTACATCGATATTGATCTGGGGCACACCCAGTAAATGTAGCTCTTCCGCCAGCACTCCTCGAGTGTAACTTTTACCAGCGCCGATACCGCCGCCGATAAAGATGTGGCGTTGGACGGCGCTGCGCTTAATGATCGCTGGCGTGGGCGGATTGCCCGACCCGCGAAGCGTGCCAACAACAATGCCCTCGTCGCCATTATCCTCAAGGCCCAACGCTGCAATGATGATGCTATGGCTGGCTTCATAAACAAGCGCCCCTGCTCTAGGAAGCGTGCTTACATCGTGAATGGCAGGTTTGCCATTTACTATGGCAATTCCACCATCTTGTTCGAGTAATACTTCTTCCATCGGTTCGAGTTCGGCGACTCGATAGATGACGGTGGATTCTCCTTCGGGAGCGTAGACCGTTTTAATAGGCAACACGTCAGCTACCGTGGAGCTTTGCGCGTCTTCATGGGGGTTATGCTCCCAACTGTTGAGCACTCTGCCTAAGACGTAATGAATCAAGCCGTCAGCGTCACCGACCTCTATAGAAAGCCAATTGCCAGGTTTGGGGCTAGGTGTGTCTGGAAAGAGGCGCACGTGCATGCGCATAAAGCTTGGCGATTCCGCTTGAGGCAGCGAAATAAGCTTGCCGATGGGAGCATTCGTTGAGGCTTGCGACCCTTGGCCTCGCCGAGTATGGTGACCGTTATTGTTTGCGACTGGTATGTCCATGATCATTTACCTCATAAACAGAAATGTAACCTGTAACTAAATATGGTTACAATTGTACGCATGCTAGCCCATTTGTCAAGTGTTTTTAGAACATTGATTCTACATCGTCTAAAAGTAAGAATCATTTTCTGGCTTACTGGTCGCGAGATATCGTTATTTGGGGCTTCCACTCTGGGCACAAAGGAAGCGAAAATTGCCAATCCCAATTATAGAACCGCACATCATACAACTGATTTGGCTTCGAGGCCGGAGCAGTAATAACTCGCTTGCAGCGATTGTGCAGGCTCTTGTCGCAGCAGCCTGGGCTTGCTATAGTGCCCCTACCCTGCTCGTATGACCGACGCACAAAACAATATCCGCCGTTCTTCTGCTGATAAGTGGATCGCCTTAACCTTCTCCGCGCCTTGGTTGGAGGTAATCGCCGAGGTTTATAAGTTGGCGCGTAAATTATGGCAAGGCCTAGCCGATGATGGTATGTACAAAGTCCTGGAGCATGAATCGACCCTGGAGCTCCTCGACCGGCAGGGCAAACGGGCGCACTTCCAGAAACGCCAGAAAGTCTGCTATCTGCAGAACAACATCATCGCCTACCAGGATCAGGGCTGGAGCGACGGCGAAAGCCTGCTGGATTACCAGTGCTCGCCAGGCGCAGTCGTTGACCAATACCGGCCAGGCCAGAAAACCTACATTCTCGTCTCCCTGCGGGAGAACAAGCAGCGTGGCGATCAGGACGAGTTTCATATCAGTTGGAAGCTCAAGGACGCCTTTCAACGTTCGCAGGAGCAATGGGAGACGGAAGTCAGCCACCGCACACGGCAGCTTTTAGTCCGGTTGATCTTCCCCAAGACCCGGCCTCCGGTGCGCATCTGGCTAAGTGAATACCTGCGCCGGCACGCACGGCTGCTGGACGATTCGGCGCTGCAGCGGTTGCCCGACGGTCGCTGGCAGGTCGAATGGCAGACGAAGAACCCAAGGCTTCACGAACGATACGCGCTCAAGTGGGATTGGTGACAACAAAAAGGCGCCAGGCCCGCGGTGCCAGACGCCTTTCGCAATTAGGTTCCCGATCCGCCGCTCATGACGCTACTCCTCGCCTGCATGCGACTTTACGGCCACTATCGTTGGTCGGATGCAGGATAATCAAGTTGACAGGGAAACCAACAATTGAAGCACATCCATTGTATTATAAATAATTGCAATGCTTATATTGCAATGCATATTATTTAACTGCTACTCATTTATTGCGATGTGATCAGGGATTACAGCATCATCTTCCCCTACCTTGCTGGTTCCAATAACGGTAAAGGAGGCGACACTTTGTCGCCTCCTTTGTACAATAGGCCACCATGGAAAAACAGCTAACCACCGTTGAGCAAAAAGAAGTTTCGTTTTACGAAGACGAACTCGTCGCTATCCGGGCTGATGATGGCCATATCTATGTCTCAGTGCGCCACCTCTCAGACGCTTTAGGTCTAAACCCGACCGGTCAGATTAGACGCATTCGACGGCAAGCGATTCTAGATAAGGCATGTTACAAGGGTTATATCTCCACTCCAGGTGGCCCACAGGCGGCTAACTGGCTGCGGGTTGACCTGGTTCCTCTCTTTATCACCGGCCTGAATACCAACTCCGTCCGGGACGATATCCGCCCGAAGCTGGAGAGGTTTCAAGAAGAAGCTGCTAAGGTTCTCTGGGAAGCTTTCCAACAGGGTCGATTGACCAGCTCGATTTCATTTGACGAGCTTTTGAGCAAAGACACACCAGCGGTTAAAGCATACAAACAGGCAATGGCTATCTTGGAGTTGGCTAGAAGCCAGGTGATGCTAGAGGCTCGGCTTGATGACTACGGCGAGCGCCTGGAGCGGATTGAATCTATGTTAGGTGACTCAGGCCGCTATGTCACCCCTGACCAGGCCAGCCAGGTTAGCCAGGCGGTTAAGACCGTGGCCTTGAAACTGAGTAAAAAGAGTGGCCGCAACGAATACGGCGCGGTTTACGGGGAGCTGTATCGCAAGTTTGGTATTACGGGATACAAGCAACTGCCAGCTACTAAGTTCCAGCAAGCCATGAATTGGCTCAACGAATGGAGGGAAAGCATCGAGGGTGCTCTACCTTTCTAGCCTGTCTCTCTAATACCCCCCATGTTTTTGTGCAATTGCGAAACTCGCGAAAAGCCCCCACCCCTTGCCATCCTCGAGCCTGCATCGGGGACCCACCAACCACTCCCAAAAACCCTACCGATTCACTTCCTGATATTCTGCTGGTATTTGACTTCGATACCCATCAACAAAACCGATAGTGAATAAGTATCGACCCTGACCATCATGGTCAATTTCGGCTGCTGCTGGAAATGTCATCTTTGTTTTGTTTTGAGCATTGCCAGGAAAAAGGTGGTCATATTCAACTGCATCATAGGAAAAATCGTTTTGAAAGTCTGGGGCTTGTCTTGCACTCCCCGAGAGTACATAGAGACCATAAATAAAGCCATCATTCACCAATTCCCACTCCGGATATTTTTCATAGCTATACGAAGTGCTTACTTGGTTGCTGGTCCTGACCACAATCCTGATTGAGTCGTCTGAGGCCTCATAGGCACCAATCCTATAAGAACCATTCCCTTGTCCGTAATACAAAGGCAACATGACATCAGGAACTTCCTCATTGACGCTCATAAAGGTAAACACCACTTCGCGCCCGGCCAGAGGAACTTTGTTTTCATGCCCCTCCACTTGAATCGAAAGGGTATCAATCACGGCTCGCAGCCTGTCCGCATCGGGGATAATCAAAAACAGCGGGTTCGGCCCCAATTCTTGCAACTCTTTGGGGATTCGGTTCCAGATGGCTTGTTGCAGTTGCTCGGTAGCCTCAAGCCTCATTCCGGGTATTTGCGCCAAATGGATAGGTGAGCCATGAGCCTCCACGTACTCCACCACCTTTTGCGCTTCCGCCGTTACCGGGTCTGGGGTTTCTGTGGGTTCGGGAGTGGGCGTCTCCGTCGGCTCTGGCGTCAATGTAGGTTCTAGCGTGGGTTGTGGCACCAGGGTCGCCGTAGGGGTAAACGTTGGAGTCGAGGCCCGCGGGGTGGGTGTGGGTGGGAAAATTAGTTCGGCCGTCTCTGCTGTTGAAGTTGCTGTGATCGCCGTTGTCGGTTGCGGCCCCGCACATGCGGCGAGAAATACAGTCAATAGGAGCATGCTGAAACAGTAGAACCGGCCATCCCTTTGAACGTGGGCCGAGTACATGCCCCCCATTCGAACTCTCTTTCTCATGACCAAACCCTCCTTGTTCAACCATGCTAGCTTGCAAATCGGAGTGTAGCTGTGCGGGGCGGAAGATGCCAGTAAGCACCACCGTACCGTCGACACACCATAATTCTGGCCAGTTCTAACCTAGTTGTGTGCCTTGAATGACCAGCCAGCAGAATATCAAGAGAGCCTCTTTGTCTTAGTACCCCTCCCCTGCTCTTGTTTTTACCCAGCTACCGGTAACTTACGGTGCAAACTAATATATGCAATGCGCTATATGCAATGCATATTTTTGTTTTGCATAGACTGCATAGAGTACTCTTCATTGCA
>JACDJC010000484.1_pt1 | contig 45854 bp, 39 predicted proteins | sample 7454191 | NCBI WGS metagenome assembly JACDJC01 (sample SAMN14253291, study PRJNA609438) | sludge metagenome | isolation source: sludge after 25d culture with pyrite and EDTA | collected 2018-12-20
CTGCTGGAACCAGCCGAGGCAGAAGTTGGTGTCGGGGTCGAAGGTCTCGCCGCCGAGCACCTCGTCCACCTGCTTGTTGATGAGGGTGAGCGCGGCGTGCACGCTCATCGGCGTGCCGTCGGCTTCGAGCACCGCGGAATACTCCGAATACACCGCCATGCCGGGTCCGATGGCGGCCTGGGCAAGGTCGACCGGGGCGATGGGTGCAACGCCGCCGGCGCCGCCGAGCATGGCTTCGAGCGCGTCTTTGAGTTCATCCTTGAGTTCGCGCAGGAACCCGCCGCGCGAGGTGGCGGGCGCATCGGCCGGTCGGCGCCGGCAGACGAGGATGATGCTGGAGGCAAGGGCGTTGCTGCCGATCCCGATCGACCGTCCCTCACGTTCCGTGCGCATGGGCCAGGTGCCGCCGATGGCGAAGCCGGCGCGGATCACCGCTTCAAGGAAGGTTTCCCAGCCGGTCGAAGTGGTGCCAGCTTCCTTGGTTTCCGATTGCTTGAAGGCGTAGTAGATGGTGACGGGGAAGGCCGGATGGGCGTGCTCGGCCAGGTTGTGCATGGCCTGGGTCATGCCGTCCATGAAGAAGGCTTCGGCCTCGGCCTTGCCGCCATGCCGATAGGGCGTCGCGACCAGTTCCTCGGCCTTTGGCACGGCTAGCGTGGCGAAGAGCTCGGGCCAGGTCCGGCGCAGGCTGCGCCGCAACCAGACGTAAAAGTAATCCGAAAGATCCGCGTACCCGATGTTGTCGTAATACGGTGGATCCGTTGAAACGAGCTTCCCACCGGATAGAGTCTGGACCGCTGCATCAGCTTGGCATGCGTGACCGTCTCTCTTTGCGGGCAAAAGATCCAAAGCTTTGGCGATCCATTCGATGCCGGCCAGCCAGTTGCCGCTGGTGCTTCCAAAAGGGGGCGCTTCGGCGAAATCCCAAGTCATTGGAAGTGCTTGACGTGCAAAGGTCCCGCGAATGAAGCCTTCAGCTGGCGTAGCGATCTGCGACCAATAGTTCGCTGCATAATCGACCGCAAACGCCAAATACGTCGCCACCGCTTCGGCGTAGGCGGTGGCGCCGGTGCCGCCGTGGGCGAGGGGGAGGGCGTCGGCTGCGGCGTCGGGGAGCGCGGCCGTCCCGGCCGCAGGCGGGCGGGAGGCCCGCGATCCGCCTGCCTTGATGGCGTCGGCGCGGATGCGCTCGCGCGCTTCGCCGACGAGGTCGGAGAAGGTGGTCAGCGCGACGAGTTGGCGGGGGGTGAAGAGGTCGCCCCACTTCCGCAGCCCGTAGGGGACGCATGTGCCGCCCGTCAGTTTTGCAGGCACATTGCCATCAGGTCTCCACGACGGCTCTGCCGAATCGGCGATGTGCTGCATCTCCTTCGTTGGCGAAAGATAGATTCGCTCGCGATTGCCTTCGGCAACGACGGCCATCAGCCTCGCGCCCATACGCCCGGCTTGTCCTTCCGCCTTGATGTAGTCGCCGGTGATGGGGGTATCCGAAACCAGGCAAATGAAATTGGCGCCGCGTCCTGCCGCCTTGGTGCCGCCCTTCGCCTCCTCCGGTGGCGCCCCGTCGCCCGCAGCCACCGTGCGCACGATGAACTCGTAGGCTTCGCTTCCATCCGCGCCATTTCCGCCCGCGCCTGCGGGCAGCACGCGCGGCTCCACCCAGGCCTCCTTGCCCTTCTTCGTCGAGAGCAGGAAGGTCGAAGCCAGCGGCACCTCTACCTGCGAAAACGCCGGGTTCGGGCTCGCCACCGTGCGCGCCCACAGCCAGGCGATGACGGTGAGTTCGCGGCCGACGTAGAGCTTGAGGTCCTTGCGCGCTTTTGCCATGTCGGCGGTGATCGCGACCTTGGGGTAAAGATGCCCGATGCGCTTTTCGGCTTCCTCGCGCATCCAGTGGCCGTAACGGCGCACGTCCTCGGCAAGGCCGCTTGCGCCCGGCCATTCGCGATCCATGCCGACCTGGCGCTCGCCGGCCGGCAGCGGGCCGACCGGTGCGCGGCCGGCGAACTTCGGCGGGATCTCGATCATCGCCTTGTTGATCAGCACCGCGACGGGGTTGAGATCGCTGGCATGGGCTTCCAGGCCAAGGCGCTGCGCTTCGAGCGGGATCGCGCCGCCGCCGGCGAAGGGGTCGTGGAAGGCGGGCAGGCGCTCGGGATCGAAGAGCTCCGCGGCCTGCGGATGCCTGCGGTTGAGTTCGCAGGTGTGGCGCCAGCTTGCGGCGATCTCCGCGCGGGCGGCGGCCAGCACCGCTTCGTTGTTGGTGCTCTCCCACTTCACCAGCGCGCGGATGATCCTGAACAGCCGCTCGCGCTCGGCTTCCACGCGGCGCTTCCATTCCGAGGTGCGGCGGTCGCCCGGCACGGTTTCCGACGGGTCGTTGACAAGCTGGGCAAAGAGCACCGCGCGCGCTGCGGCAAGCGGCCGGCGCGCCCACCACAGGTGCAGGGTGGAGGGGTGGCCGTGGCGGATCGACTTCTCGCGCGCCGCGGCGGCGTTGATGTCGTCCAGCGGCAGGGCGGTTTCGATCAGCTTGCGGGGGGATTTGATGTTGGTCATGTCCTGTCGCTTCACAGCCCGGCGCTAGAGGCCGAGGGATTGCTGGCGGGCGGTGGCGATCCGGTAGCGGACCGGACGGGTGAGCTTTTCCGCCTCACCCTGGTCCACTGCCTGCTTCAGCCAGTGGGCAAGCTGGTGCTTGCCGATCTGAAGCTTCTCCTGCAGCTCGGCGGGGGTCAGGGGGCCGTCGCTGGTCTCGTTTCGCAGTCTGTCGAGAAAATCCGGGTAGGGCTCCGTTTCCACGCGAGTGGCAGCGGGTGCTTGCGTTTGATCCTGCGGTTCCGGCGCATCGCCTTGCAGCAGGGTGTCAGGCTGTCCGTCCAGTTCGAAGTGTGGCGCGGGCTCGCCGACCTTGGACAGGCCTGCGGGGAAACCCGGTTGCTGGTCGGCGAGCGGAACGCTGGTGAGCGCTGGTACGTCAAGGCGATCCAGCGGCGGCAAGGGTAGCGCGCCCTTGCGCAGCAGCGCGGCGTTGCCCGGATGCGCGCTCTCCGGCTTGACCCAGAGCGGAACCCACCCATGCTTCAGGTTCTCGGTCGCACCGGCCCATGTGCCGCCCTTGTCTCGGGCGCTGGCGATGACCACCGCCGCATCGGACAGGCAGTACACGTAGCGGTTGCGCGACATGGCATTGGCCACGGAGAAGCGCGCCTCCGGGTTGAATGGCGATACCAGAGCAAGGTTGCCGTCCATCAGGTGCTGGCGAAATTTCATGGAGGTGCCGGCTCGCAGGAGGCTGTCGGCCAGGACGCCCACGGCCGTGCCCTCTGCGGCGAGCGCGCCGAGCATGGCGGCCTCGTCCACCCCACGAGCGCCACCGGACACGAGGTTCGCCGCCTGGTGCGCGACCTCGGCCCCGAGGCGACGGGTGAACGCCAGCTCGGCATCGCTGACATCGCGGGCGCCGACCACCGCGACGCCACCGGCCTGAAGCAGGGCTTGGCTGCCGGCGCCAAACAGCACCGGCGGCGCGGTCAGGCCGCTCCGCGCGCGCAGGCGCTTCGGCCAGGCGGCATCGGAGCGACTGATGATCCAGAGGCCTGCGCGCTGCCAGCGCTCGACCGACATGGCCAGGGCAGCCGAGCGTTCGAGCAGGTGCTCGATCCGCGCGGCCGGCACCTGGGGATCGTGACACTCGGCAAGTCGCGCGGGATCGGCCACGAACTCGGCCGGCGTCTGGCCGCATGCGTGCAGCCAGGCCGCGAACCGCCCCCACTCACCTGTGGTGAGCGGACGCGGCGCTCCGGCGCCTGCCTTGCCAAACCATGCCGTCAGCAGGAGCACGGCCCGGGTCTGTTCGCTGATCTGCATTCAATCTCCGGTTCCAGAGTCCGCCAGCGCAACGGGCCACACCGGTCCGGAACCCGCCCGACGCAGCAGCGCGGCCGCAATGGTCAAGGTCCAGCCCGAATCGACCACGTCATCGACGAGCAATACCGGCGTGGACGGAGGCGGACCTTCGATATCGAAGACGCCGTCCAGGTTGGTGCACTGATGGAAGCTGTTTTGCTGATGTTTCTGCGGCTCATTGTCGCGCAGTTTGACGATCACCGAGTGGAACGGCAGCCCCAGGCTCGCGGCAAGCCGGCTGGCGAAGTCTGGCACCAGCGTCGGGTGATTGCGGGACGGGATGCAGGTGACCCATGCCGGTGCCGGCTGCGGCCGCCAGCGCTGCCGGATCATCGCGGCCAGCGCATCCACCAGCTCGTCCGCGAACCGGCCCTCCTGCTTGCCTTCGGCGACCATGCCGCCCCAGCCCGCGTCGCGCCAGCGCGACAGGACGCGCCCGGTTTCGGCCCGCAACTCCAGCGGCAGGTTGCCTCGGAACCCGTAGGTCGGCAATGCGCCGGCCGCCACCTGCGCCTTGGGCCTGAGAGGGAACTCCGAGTGGCGAAGGAACAGCGCAGCCTCGATCACGCATTCCCTGCCTGGAAACGGAGTCAGTAGGGGCGCATCGGCACAGTTGGCACAGCGTCCGCAGTCCACCGGTTCCGGGTCGTCGAGCGCCTCGGCCAGAAAGCGCATCTTGCAGCCGGTTGCATCGACGTAATCCTGGATCTGCTGCCATTCGCGCTCCTTGCGATGCGTCAGGCGGTTGATGCGCTCCTGGTCGATCCGGTAGGGGACGGGAGTGCGCCTCCATGCAGCTCCAACCTTGATGATGGGCGCGGGATTCTCGACCGCCAGCAACTTGAGCGCGTGCTCGATGCGGCCACGGCGCACGTTCAAGCGCTCGGTGAGCTGGTTGATGGACAGTCCGTTGTCGGCGGCGGCCAGGGCATCGAGGATGTTTGCGACCTGGCGTTCGTCCGGGAAGGCGCTGCGACGGAAGAAATCCTGGATGGCATGGTCCTCCTCGCCGGCCAGGAGCACGCCGCAAGCGGAATCGATCGCACGCCCCGCGCGCCCGACCTGCTGGTAGTAATCGATGATGGATGCGGGCGCCTGGTAGTGGACGACGAACGCCAGGTCCGGCTTGTCATAGCCCATGCCCAGTGCCGAGGTCGCGACCACCGCCTTGATCTGGTTGGACAGCAGGCGGTCTTCCAGATGCAGCCGCCAGTCGTCGGAATTGTCAAAGCCCGGGCCGACCGCGCCGCTGTAGTAGGGATGCGCCTCTACGCCGTTCTGTCGCAGCCACGCGGCAACCTGCTCGGCGTCGCGGTGAGTCAACACATAGACGATGCCGGTGCCGGGCAGCCCGGGGAGGGTCTCGCTCAGCCAGGCAAGGCGCGAGGCCTGGTCGGGAAAGCGAAGGGTCTGCAGCCTGAGGCTCGTGCGCATCAGCGGGCCGCGGATGACCTGCAGGTTCCCGAGCTGCTCCGAGATGTCGTCGATCACGCGGTTGTTGGCGGTCGCGGTGGTGGCGAGCAGCGGGAGATTGGGCGGCAGCGGGCGGAGGATGTTCACCAGGCGGCGATAGTCGGGGCGGAAGTCGTGGCCCCAGTCGGAAATGCAATGCGCCTCGTCGACTGCGAGCAAGCCGATGCGCTGCGCCAGCGGCAGGAGCACGTCCTGCATAAACTCCTCGTTCGACAGCCGCTCCGGAGACACGATGAGTACGTCAGCCTGGTTGGCGCGGATCCGGCGCTGAAGATCCGGCCAGTCGTCGCGGTTGGTGGAATTGAGCGAGAGTGCGCGCACGCCGAACCGTTCGGCCGATGCGATCTGGTTGCGCATCAGCGCCAGCAATGGGGAGATGACCAGGCTGGGGCCGGCGCCTTCATCGCGCAGGAGTCTGGTGGCGATGAAGTAGACCGCGCTCTTTCCCCACCCGGTGCGCTGGACGACAAGCTGGCGGCCGCGCCGGTTCACCAACGCATCGATCGCTTCCCACTGCCCCTGGTGAAAATCCGCGCGTGCATCCCCCAATGCCTGGCGCAGGATGGCCAGGCCCCGTGAGCGTGTGCCCATGTTCCCCTCCTTCCCTAGACCCCTCGTTGAATTCCGCTCCCGTCCGCAACCTTGGTGAGCAGGGTGGAAAGCTTGAACGTCACCGCCGTCGCCCCCGGTTCCGGCTCCTGGGTGAACGGCTGCGGGATGTAGTGCGGGCCATCCACCACGTCGCCATCAACCAGCACGATCGCGAGCCAGAACTTGTCGCCCTGGTTCAGCGCGGTGCAGATCTCGTTCGCAGTGACGGTGATGACGTCGGCGCCGCGGGCACGGCCCTTGACCTCGATGTGACGGGCGTCCGGCAGCACGCCATCCGTGATGGGCGGCTGCGAGGTGATGTCCCAACCGCACTTCTGCGCGGACACATCCTTCACGCGGTGGCCGAGCGCTTCCTCCGCGGCGATGACAGCGCGCATGGCGGCCTGTTCGATGGCGGCGCGGGCGGCGGCATCGGCGGTGAAGCCGGCCGGGAGCTTTTCGCCGCGGAGCCGGGCCAGGAGGCCCGCCGGGACCACCAGCGCGCCGCCGCGCACGATCGGCGTGGCGGAGACGATGTGCCGCTGGGCGGCGAGTTCGCGCTCGCGACTGGCCAGGCGCGCGGTGAGTTCCTCCGCCCGTCGGCGCAGGTTGGCGGGTTGCAGGCGCGGCTGCTTGCCCCCTCGGACATCCAGATCCAGCTTGGCGGCACGCTCGGTGAGGTAGTTGATTTCCTTGATCAGCCGCGCGCGCACTGCGGCGTGCACCTTGTCGATGCGCTCCATGCGGCGGCGGCGGACTTCCTCGAAGTGCTCGGGCACCAGCAGGCTGGCGGCATGCGCAACCGCGCGCTGCTCCAGGCTCGCGGCCAGCCAGGGTTGGGCGAGGATTGGCGCGAGCAGCTCGCGCTCGGCTTCCGGGAAGGGCTCCAACCCGAGGTGCGGCGCGGCGTCGGCGCTGCGCATGCTGCCGTCGGCGTCCGCCAGCACGAACTGCAGGCGCTGGGAAAGGGTGCGCTCGGTGGCGCCGGAGCCCTCGCGCACGCTGTGCTCGAGCATCAGCAGCAGCGAGGGCCGGTCGCCGGGGTCGGTGGGGTCGACCAGCACCGCGCCCTGCTTCAGGAGCGGGCGCTTGCCGATCAGTACGGTGTCGATCAGCGCCGCCATGAGCGGGTGGCCGGGGTGCACGAGTTCCGCGTCCGGGCGGCCGTGCTGGTGGATTTCGGACTTGTCGAAGCAGATGCGCTGGTAGCGGGTGAGGACCGGCTTCCTGCCGCTGGCGATGCGCCGGTCGGCCTCGCGGAGCGCGGCCGGCACGTGCGGGAGTTCGTAACGGTCGCCTTCGCGGCGGCGCGCGTCACCGCCGATGCGCGCGAAGGCGGCGAGAAAGAAGCTGCGCAGGAAATACGGCTGGAGCTTGCGCGCCTCGGCGCGATCCATTTCTTCCTTGATGGTGTAGAGCTGCTCGATGGACAGCGCACTGTCAACCAGCGCGTTGCGTTCGCGGATGCCGTTGAGGTGGTCGTGGTCGAGCGCGCCGTCGATCACGCGCTGCATGAAGGCCTGCACTTCCGGATCCTCGCCACGGCGGATGGCGTCGATCAGGAGGTCGCGCAGCGAGACGTTGTCGAAGGCCTCGCCAAGGACATCGAACACCTGCCCGCCCAGGGCGCGGCTCTCGATTTCGAGCTTCTCGAACAGGCGCTGGAAGACCGCGCCCTCGCGCGTTTCGTTGGCGACCAGGTTCCAGAGATGGCAGACCTCGCGCTGGCCAATGCGGTGGATGCGGCCGAAGCGCTGCTCGATGCGGTTGGGGTTCCACGGCAGGTCGTAGTTGACCATGAGGTTGGCGTTCTGGAGGTTCACGCCTTCGCCGGCGGCGTCGGTCGCGACCAGCACCAGCACGCCCCGGTCCTGGCGGAACAGCGCCTGCGCCTTGGCGCGATCGTCACGGTTGACGGCGCCGTGGATGGTGACCACGGCGCCCGGGCCAAGCACGTCGATGATCCGCGCCTTGAGATAGTTCAGCGTGTCGCGGTGCTCGGTGAAGACGATCAGCTTGCGCCGCTCACCGGCGGCGTCGCGCATCTCCGGTTCGTCCTGCAGGAGCTTGGAGAACGCCTGCCACTTGCTGTCGCCCTTTGAGGCGACGACCTGGCGGGCCTGTTCTTCGAGGCGCTCGAGAATCGCGATCTCGGCCTGGAGCTCCTCGATGGTGCGGGCTGCGGTGGCCTGATCCACCACCTGGTCGGCATAGATCTCGTATTCCTCGGCGGACAGCTCGTCCTCCGCTTCGTCCAGGTTGTCCGGAACATCGATGCGGCGCACGACGTAGAGTTCGGCGTCTTCGCCGGCGCGGCGGCCGCGGGCAAGCAAGGTCTCTTCCTCGAGCCGTTGCTGGAGCTTGCGGTGGCGGCGCCGAAGCGACTGGTAGATGGCCTCGGGGCTCGAGGCGAGGCGGCGCTGCAACTGGGTCAAGGCGAAACCGACGGTGCCGCGACGCTTGCCGTCGAGGTCATCGGCGCGGTTCATCTCTTCGCGCACGTAGCTGGTCACCGCCTGGTAGAGCTTGTCCTCGAGCGGCGACAGGCGGTAATTGACGGTGTACGCGTAACGCGGCGGGAACAGCGGGCGGCCGTCGAACTTGACCATGCGCTCCTTGACCGTTCGCCGCAGCATGTCGCTGACGTCGATGCGGTGTGCGCCTTCGCGGAACTTGCCATAGAAACGGTCGCCGTCGAGGAGCGACAGGAAGAGCTGGAAGTCCTCTTCCTTGCCGTTGTGCGGCGTGGCCGTCATCAGCAGGAAGTGCCGGGTCAGGCCGCCGAGCTGCTCGCCAAGCTCGAAGCGTTGGGTCTTCTTGACCTCGTTGCCGTAGAAGTGGGCGGCGAGCTTGTGCGCTTCGTCGACGACGATGAGATCCCAGTGCGTCTGTGCGAGCCTGGCGCGGTAATCCTCGCTGCGGGCGAGCTGGTCCAGGCGCGCAATGAGGTGGTCCTGCTCGGCAAAATAGTTGCCGCTGATCGAAGCCTCCTGGCGCTCGCGGCTGAAGAGCTCGAAATCAAGGCCGAACTTCTGCTTGAGCTCGTCCTGCCACTGGCCGGTGAGCGAGCCGGGCGTTACGATCAGCACGCGCCCGGCGTCGGCGCGCATGATGAGTTCGCGGATCAGCAGCCCGGCCATGATGGTCTTGCCGGCGCCCGGGTCGTCCGCCAGCACGAAGCGCAGCGGCTGGCGCGGCAGCATGGCCTCGTACACGGCGGCAATCTGGTGCGGCAATGGCTCCACGTTCGAGGTGTGGATGGCCATCATGGGGTCGAAGAGGTGCGCGAGCTCGATGCGCAGCGCTTCGGTGGCGAGCTTGAAATCCTCGCCGTCGGCATCGAAGGACCAGGGCCTTCCAACGGTGGCGAGCCTCAGGTCGGCCTGGTCTTCGCGCAGCAGCAGGCGTTCATGGAGCGCGCCCTGGCCATCCTTGAAGACGACGGTGCACGCGTCCTCGCCGACCGGCTGCACCGCCACGACGGTCGCCAATCCCTGCGCGGCAATGCCGTTGACCACGGCACCCGGCGTGAGCTCTTCCAGTTTCACGATTCCCCCGTCCGATGCTGTCGGCGAGGATGCCATGCGGCTGTCTCGCGACGTGAGACGAAGTATGCCAGCCGGGTGCCTGGCCGGCACGCGGAGCGCGACCAGCGGCGGAGCTGGGGCTCCGCCACTCCCAGATAGGTACTCAAACGGCGGCTGCCTTTCCTGGGAGCGGCCGAGCCTCAGCTCGGCCCATTGGTGTCGCTCGCAGTGGCGCGGGGCTGCCCTTGGTTTGTCTCTTTAAAAGCTCCGCCCGTCCACCGGCACGCGCGGGATGGTGGCGAGGTCCACGTCTTCCAGGCAGCGGATGTTGATCGCGCGCGATTCCTTGCCCTCCGGCGTCCGGCCCTCGGCGAAGGACTGGGTGCCGCAGACCTCGCAGAAGCGGTGACGGATGAGGTGCGTGTTGAAGGTGTAGTCGGTGAGTCGGTCCGCGCCGGCGGTGATGTTGAACGCCTCGGGCTCGACGAACCAGAGCAGGAAGCCCTTGCGGCTGCAGTGCGAGCAGTTGCACTCGATGGCCTGGTCGATGTCGCCTTCGACGGTGAATTTCACGGTGCCGCAATGGCAACTGCCGGTGTGCATGGGGGTTCTCCGGGGTGGGTGCTGGAGGGATTCGCCGGATGAGGCCTGCGAATCGGAACAGACGAAGCTCGCCGGGTCAACGGAAAAGCGGCGGAGCTGGGGCTCCGCCACTCCCAGCACTGCGCTCTTGCCACACGCCTGGGAGCGGCCGAGCCCCAGCTCGGCCGCGGGAATCCGATCAGGCCGGCAGCGATTCCACCAGATCGATCATGCGCCTGCGCATCGCCGCATCCGGCAGCCGCCCGCGTCCGGCGCCAAGGTTGTCGACGAGATTCGCGACCTTGCTGGTGGCCGGGGTGATGGCGGTGACGTCCGGGTGGCTGGCGACGAACTTGAGGAAGAACTGCGCCCAGGAATGCGCGTCGAACTCGCTCGCCCAGTCGGGGAGCGGGCGGCCGGCGACGCGTTTCCAGAGCCGGGTGCGGCCGAAGGGCGCGTACACCAGCACGGCGATGCCGCGTTCCTTCGCCAGCGGCAGGAAGGTCTTCTCGGCCTCGCGGTCGTCGATGGCGTAGTTGGTGCCGATGAAGTCGAGCGGCTCCTCGCGCATTGCGCGGAGCAGGCCCTGGTACTGGTCGGGGAAGGTGGTGGTGATGCCGAGGTAGCGGATCTTTCCGGCCGCCTTGGCCTCGCGCAGGATCGGCAACTGGGTGGCGAGGTCGCCCATGTTGTGCACCTGCACCAGGTCCACCGGACGCTTGTCGATGCGCTCCAGCGAGGTGGCAAGCTGGGCGCGGGCCGCCTTCGCATCGGCCTTGCCGCCGCCGCGTGGGGCGACATTGAGCTTGGTGGCCCAGAACAGCCGGTCGGTGATGCCGCGCTCCCGCGCCAGGCGCCCGGCGACTTCCTCGGAGGAGCCATAGCCCGGGGCGGTGTCGAACACGGTGCCGCCGAGTTCGACCATGCGCTTCAGGACCGCGCCCAGCGCGGAGACGTCCTCCTGCCGCGCGACCTGGGCGAAGGTCGCCGAACTGCCGAGGCCGATCACCGGCAGGCGTTCGCCGCTGGCGGGAATGGCGCGCGTGAGCAGTGGGCCGGGCGCGGATTCGGCGGCGCGCAACCAGGCCGGTCCGATTGCCAGCGCGGTGCCGGCGGCGAGGCCGGTCTTCAGGAATTGCCGTCGTGTGGTCATGTCTTTGCTCCTTCCGCCTGCAGGGCGCCGCGCTGCTTCTGGGCATGGCCCAGCCACAGACCGAGCGCCATCCACACCAGGGCCAGCGGCAGCGCGAACGCGGCGAGCGCCGCCAGGCCCATGCCAAGGCGCGCCAGCAAGCCTTCGGTCTGCGCGCCGGTGAGGTCGCCGAACCGATAGACGACCGTGTCCATAAAGGCCTTGGCCTTGTAGCGGTCCTCCCGGCTCACCACCGTGAACAGGGTTTCCCGCGCCGGCCGCATCAGTCCGCGCTGGACGGCGCGGAAGCTCGCCTCCAGGGCGACCAGGGCAGCCAGCGAGCCGATGATGGCCAGGCCGAGGAAGCCGAGGATTGCGGTCAGCGGCAACAGCGCCAGCGTAACCGAGGTGCCGAGGCGTTTCATCAGGTGCCCGGCGACCAGCGCCTGCAGCAGCAGGGTGGCGGATTGCGTCGCCATGTCGATGCGGGCGAACACGGTGGTGCGCAGGTCCAGGTCGCCGCCGAGCGCGGCCACCAGCTTCAGGCGCGTGAAGTAGATGAAGGTCGCCATCACGGCGAGGATCAGCACGTAGGCGCAGATGGCGAGGAGGTAGGGTGACCTGGCCACCGCGCCGAAGCCTTCCCAGGCGCTGCCGCCGATGGCCGCGTGTTCGTCGCGCAGTGGCTGCGCGCCGCCCTGAACCGGGTCGCGCGCTTCGGGCAGGCGCATCAGCCAGAACGCTGCCGCGAGTGCCAGCACGAGGAAGCCGGCGGCGATCGGCAGCAGCGCGGCGGTGCCGAGCGGCGCCGCGAGCACGCTCGACAGCCACGGCCCGAAGAGGGCGCCGAGCGTGCCGCCGACCCCGATCGGGCCGAACAGGCGCTTGCTCTGCTCCAGCGAGAAGCGGTCCGCCATCAGCGCCCAGAACAGCATGGTCGCGAACAGGTTGAACACGCTGAACCAGACGTAGAACACCTCTCCGCTGTGCTCGCCGACCCCGCTCGGCGCGAACACCAGCAATCCGTAGAAGGCGAGGAGGCCGCCGGCGAAGAAGAGATAGGTGGCGCTGACGAAGGCCAGCCGCCGGAAGCGGCTGACCAGCCATCCGAACACCGGGTTGACTGCCAACGTCACCAGCACGGTGCCGACGAACAGCCAGCGGATCGTCTCGATGCCACGCTGCATGCCCAGCGCCTCGCGCGCCGGGCGCAGCAGCATCAGGGCGGTGAGGACGCAGAAGAAGAACAGCGCCGCGACCAGGATCGGGCGAACCTCGTCCCGCCGGAGGTTGGCGATGCGCTGCAGGAAATGCGTGGGCATCGCCATAGTGTGGACCGGATGGTCTCGCTGTGCTGGAGGCGTGCAGCGTTCGGGACCGAAGCGCAGGATGCGCTGCCGGGGAACGGCCTGGTGGTTTGCCGGCCATGGTTCACCGAACGGGAGATCCCCGGGAACGCGCCGGTCATCCGGTGGGAGCCGGCCATCTCCGGATGGTTGCGGCCGAGGGGGCTTCAGCCACTCCGGTGGGTAGCGGCCTCCCGGAACGCGCGTTGCCAGCCGCGCAGCCCGGCCACCGCCAGCGCGATGAAGCCGACGTACAGCACCGCCGTGACGAAGAGATCCTTGTAGGCGTACATGCCCACATAGATCACATCCACGATGATCCACAGCCACCAGCTCGCGGTGTGGCGCCGCGCCTGCCACCACTGCGCGACCAGGCTGAAGGCGGCCAGCGCGGCGTCGAGCCAGGGCAGCGCGGCGTCGGTGCGGTAGTGCATGAAGGCGCCCAGCGCCAGCGCCCCGAGGGCGCCCAGCGCGACGTCCCGCAGCGCCGGTGCGCGTGCCAGCGGCACCGGGAGGACCCGCCCGTCGTCTTCCAGATGATGCAGCCAGCCCCACCAGCCATACAGGATCATCACGCCGAAGGCGCCCTGCAGCAGCGCATCGGAATAGAGCCGCGCGTCGATGAACACCACGCCGTAGGCGAGCACCGAGACCAGGCCGACCGGCCACGCCCAGGGCCGGCGCCTGGCCATCAGCCACACGCCAAGCGCGCTGACCAGGGCGGCGGCAAGCTCGAACCAGGGCATGGGAGTCAGAACGACCAGTCGAGGCTGAGGCGCGCCAGTCGCGGCGTGCCGGGGAAGAGATAGCTGTCGCCGAGCGTGGAGCCCGTGTCGCGCCAGTAGAAGCGGTCGGTCACGTTGTCGATGGCGAGGCGCCACACCAGTGCCTGGCCGTTCCAGCGCGTGGTGTAGCGCAGGCCGAGGTCGAACACGTCGTAGGACGGCACGCGCGTCACGCCGTCGGGCGTGGCCACATTGCTGCCCGCGTGGCGCCAGCCGGCGAGCAGCGCGAGGTCGGGCGCGACCGGCAGGCGCCAGTCGAGGAACAGCGCGGTACGCAGCTGCGGCACGTTGCCCATCTGGTGGCCTTCATAGGCCGGTACGCCCGAGCCGGTCGCGCGTGCGCGGATCCAGTTCAGGCTGCCGAACACGCGCAGCGATTCGGCCAGCTGGCCCGCGGCGCTGAGTTCGAGGCCCTCCCGTTCCTCCTGGCCCTGCTCGACAAAGGTAAAGCCCTCGGGCGTGGCGTCCGGGCGTGCAAACTGCCAGGGCTGGCGGATGCGGTAGAGCGCGGCGCCCAGATTGAGCTGGCCGTTCCAGTCGAACTTGGTGCCCAGCTCCATCTGGCGCGCGACGCGCGGGCCCATCAGCTCGCCGCCGTTGCTGGTCCAGTAGGGCGCTTCGGCGCCGAGCGAGAGGCTTTCGCTGTAGCTCGCGTAGGTGGTCCAGCGCGCATCGGGCTGCCACATCAGTGCCGCCTGCGGCAGGGTCCGGGACAGGCGCGTGTCGCGCACGACTTCGCCTTCGTCACCGAAGGCGCGCTCGTCGAGCTCCAGGCGCCGCGCGCCGGCCAGCACCTGCCAGTGCTCGCCAAGATGCACGCGGTCCAGGGCAAACACCGCGCGCTGCCAGCTGGTCAGGCGCCGCTGCAGTGGCCCGGGCTGCGTCGGCGAGGGCGCGAACACCGGGATGTCGATGACGTCGATGTTGCTGCTGCCGACGTAGTCGTACACCCAGCCGCGGCTGTCCATGGTGCGGCGGAAGTCGCTGGCGCCGACGCTGAGCTCGTGTTCCAGCGATCCGGTGCTGAAACCCCCGTTCAGCACCGCGCGGACCTCGTCGTTGGTGCGGGTGTCATCCGGGCTGCGGAAATCGTAGATGTCATAGTCGCCGTTCGGCGCGAAGTACCAGCCCGGGTAGCTGCCATCCTCGCATTCGGGCGTGTAGAAGCAGCCATAGGCGAAGGCGACGCTGTCGTCGATGCGCGAGCGGCTGTGAACGGCGGCGAGCTGGAGGTTCCAGTCGCCGAGGCGCTGCTCGAAACGCAGCATCGCGTTGCGCGCGTCGATGTCGGTCGGCCGCTGCCAGGGCTGGAAGCCCAGCATGCGCGTGCGGCTGGGATGCGGCGGGAGCGCGTTGCCGCCGAGGAGCTGGTAGCCCGATACGGAGCGCTGCGACGTGCCTTGCCAGTTGCCATCGAAGCGCAGCACGCCCGCATCGGTCAGCTTCCAGTCGGCGGCCAGGGCGGCGAAGTTGCGCCGGCCATCGGCGTGCTCGACCCAGGAGTGGATGTCTTCATGGGCGACATTCATGCGCAGGCCGAACTCCGGCGTCAGCCAGCGGCCAAGGTCCGCCGCGAAATAGCGGGAACCGTACGAATCGGTGCCGAGCGTGGCCTGGCGCACGTCGGCGGGACGCTTGCTGACGAAGTTGACCAGCCCGCCCGGCGAGACGATGCCGGCCTCCAGGCCCCCGAGACCCTTCAGGATTTCCACGCGCTGCTTGTCTTCCAGCGCCAGCGGCTGTTCGCCGGTGATGGTCAGGCCGTTCATGCGATAGCCGGTAGCCAGATCCAGCGGAAAGCCGCGGATGGCAAGGTTCTGGTAGTAGCCGACCGGAGCATAGTTGTCGCCCACGGCGGCATCCGCGTGGCCGAGCTCGCTCAGCGAACGCGGCTGCAGGTCCTCGATCATCTCGCGCGTGATGACACTGATCGCGGCCGGCGTATCGCCGATCGGCGCTGCGCCGAAGCTGCCGAAGCTGTCCAGCTGCGAGGCGTCGGCGTGGTAGCCCTCCAGGCGTTGCCCCTTCACCTCGACCGGGGCGAGCTCGGTCTTCGCGGTCTTGTCGGGCGGATCGGCGGCGGCATCGGCCGCGCGGGCGGACAGTGGCGTTGCAAGCAGTGCAAGCAGGAGGAAAGTGCGGAAAATCGGCATGATCGTCGTTCGTCAAGGGAGTGCGGACGAAGCGACGGGATGCCGCGGGCCGGTGGTCCGCAGCATCAGCAAGCTCCCTACGCCGGCATTAACCGGATCAGGTTCCAAGGGACTCTCTCAGCCCGGTGTTGCCGGGCACCCCCGCTTCTGTGCGTCTATTTGACCACAAATGACCCCTGACGTGCTGCTGTTGCCCTGCTATCCAGACCGGGGCAAGGCTCGCCGTCGTGGACGTGGCCCCGACCTGCGGCCGTCGCATCTGTTCAGGGCTGATCGCGGATCGTCGAGAGGAAGCTCGCGCCCGCATGCGTGCGGAACCACGCCGCATGGCCGAGCAGGAAGGTCTCCCAGGCCACATCGGCGTTCACCCGCGAACCGGTGATGGCGTGGAAGTACTCCACTTCCGACAAGGCGAAATCGATGTGCACCAGGGGCAGCAGGTCGGCGAGGACGGCCAGCGCCTCGCCCGGCAGCGCGGCGTGTTCGCGGTAGCCCTGGATCAGCGCCAGGGCGATATCGGGGCGGGCGCCCTCGCCGTCCAGGTCGAGCCAGGCGATGGCATTGCGCTCGATTGCGGTGGCGAGGTCGAAGAGGGCGAAGTTGCGCGCCGCGAGGCCGAAATCGAGCACGCTGGCAACGCGGGCCGTGGCATCGGCGCCGCTCCAGAACAGGTTCGATACGTGCCAGTCGCCATGCGTCCAGAGCGCAGGCTGGGCGGCCAGATGCGGCTGCACGCGGGCATGCCAGGGCGCCAGCGCGGCGCCGAGCTCGCGCTGCCACGCGCGGCCAGCCAGGTAAGCGGCGAGTCCGGGTCGAGTGGCGAGCTGCGCCTGCAGCGCCGACACCGGATCGGCCGCCGCCAGCACCTCGCTGCGCGCGACGAGGATGTGGGTGCTGCGCTGCGGCGCGCGGTAATCGTCCGCCGCCGCGTGCAGCCGCGCCAGCATGCGACCCGCGGCGTGTGCATGCCCGGGTGCGAACGGCGGCTGCCAGGACATGCGCTCGCGGTAGAGATCGATGCCTTGCGCCGGCTGCTGGATCTCGTAGGTCCAGTCGCCGCGGCCGATGGCCGTCCGGCCGTCCCGGTCGCGCAACAGGTCGGGCGTGGGCAGCGCGCGCGCGCGCAGGTGCGCAACGAACTGGTGTTCCTCGCCCAGGGCGTGCACCGTGCGCACGCGCTGGTGGTGGCGCTTGATGAAGCGCAGGCCGCGATCGGTTTCCACCAGCGCCGCCGCCGACAGTGGCCGCGGACTGTGCCAGCGCACTTCGCACAGCGTGCCGCCCTCTGGAAATGCGGCGAGCAGCGCCGCGACCTCCGCGGTTGCCAGTGGCGGCCAGTCGGGTGCGGTGTGGTCGCCGGCGAGTCCGTGCGCGCGGTGGGAGGTCGACATCGGTGGGCGGGTGCAAGGCAAACGCGGATTATCCCTGCACGCGGGCCCCGGTGCAGCGCCGGCACGGCCCGCTTCGCAGGAGGACGGGTGCGGCTATCGCTGCAGCGCCGCCACCACGGCGCTGAGGCGCGCTGCGGGCGCCACGCCCTTTTCCGCGAACAGGCGGGCCACCTCGGCGTAGTACCACAGGGTGCCCTCGCGGCCACCGGTGAAGCGCTCGAAGACGCGCTCGCCGACCCGCTGGAAGTCTTCCAGCACGGCGTGCGCGTTGTGCAGCTTGTCGCAGGCCGAGACCAGCAGGGCCGGTGACTTCGACGGCATGGCCTCGAGGTGCGCGAGATAGGCGTCCTTGCGCGCCTGCCAGTCGGCACGTTTCGCGTCCACGGTCACGGCCGCCGCCTTGGACTCGGCCGTCCCGTCGGTACACGCGCGCACCATCGCCAGCACGTGCGGCCCGAATGCTTCACCGATGCGCTCGGCATAGGCTTCGCCGCCATCCTCGATGGTGTCGTGCAGCAGCGCGGCAATGGCCTGGTCCTCGCTGCCACCGAATTCCAGCACCAGCGCGGCCACCGCCATCGGGTGCGAGATATACGGAATGGAGGTGCCCTTGCGCTTCTGCGTCTGGTGGGCGGCATGCGCCATGGCCAGTGCGGCGGCCAGCCGGTCGTGTTCGATCATCAGCGTCTCCCTGAGTGGCAAGGCGAAGTCTGCGTCATGCGCGTCGCAGTGGATGAGATTGCCGGCCAGGTCCTGCCTGGGGCCACCTGGCGGCATCGATTGACCTGCGCCCGGCTACAATGCGCGGCCAGAGAATCATTTCCACACCCTTCTGCAGCCCATCCATGAGTGAAACCGCCGATCATCCGCGCCCGTTGCCGGGCAGCAAGTTCATCAGTCCCCAAGGCACGCGTGCGGTCAAGGACGGCATCCGCCCGAACGCGTTGTCGCGTATTCCCGATGCCGAGCGCAAGCCGCCGTGGCTGCGCATCCGCCTGCCGGCCGGGGCCAAATACGAGGAAATCCGCAATATCGTGCAGAGCCACCGGCTTTCCACGGTGTGCGCGGAATCAAAATGCCCGAACATCGCCGAGTGCTGGGGCCGCGGTACGGCCACCTTGATGCTGATGGGCTCGGTATGCACGCGCGCGTGCAAGTTCTGCTCGGTCTCGACCGGCAACCCGCAGGGCTGGCTCGATCCCATGGAGCCGGCCAACGTGGCCGACGCGGTGGCCTTGATGGGCCTGAAGTACGTGGTGCTGACCTCGGTCGATCGTGATGATCTTGCCGATGGCGGTGCCGGCCATTATGCGGCCTGCATCCGCGCCATCCATGCGCGCACGCCGCAGACCGCGGTGGAAGCGCTGACACCCGATTTCGCCGGCCGCCACCACGATGTCGCCAAGGTGCTGGAAGCCGGCCTTGCGACCTATGCGCAGAATATCGAGACGGTGGAGCGCCTGACCCATCCGGTGCGCGACCCGCGCGCGGGCTATGCGCAGACGCTCGGCATCCTGAAGTTCGCCAAGCGGCACGCGCCACGGACGGTGACCAAGACCAGCCTGATGCTGGGCCTGGGTGAAACCGATGCCGAGATCGAACGTACCCTGGCCGACATCCGCGCGGCCGACGTGGACGTGGTGACCATGGGCCAGTACATGCGGCCGACGAAGCACCACCTGCCGGTGGAGCGCTTCGTGACCCCGGGGCAGTTCGAGGAATACCGCGAGATGGCGCTGGCCATGGGCTTCCTCGAAGTGGTCGCCGGGCCGCTGGTGCGTTCCAGTTATCGTGCCGAGCGCGTGCTGGAACGGAACAACGTCGGGCTCGACCCGGCGATCGCGGAAGGCATCCGCGAAAGCGCCTCGATGCGATGCTGAAGCGGCGGCTTGCCGCGGGCATGCCGTTTGCCCTGTTCGGCGTTGCCGCCGTGCTCGCGGGCGGCGGCATTTCCGCGGCCTGCGCCAACGCGCCCAGCCGGCAGCTGATGTGGCTGGTGGGCTACCTGGTGCTGGTCGTCGGCCTGATGCAGGTCATCCTCGGCGCGGGCCAGGCCTGGCTGGCGCAGGTGCCACCCGCAGCTGGCCTGTTCTGGGGTCAGTGGCTGCTGTTCAATCTCGGCAACGCCGGCGTGATCGCCGGTACGCTGCTGGGGCAGCCCCGACTGGTCACGCTGGCCACGCTGGTCTTTGCGCTGGCCCTGGCCGGATTCCTGCTGGGCGTGCGCCACAGCCGCCACGCTGGCTGGGCCGCGGCTTACCGGGTGGTCCTCGGCGTCGTGTTCCTGAGTGCCTGCGTCGGCATCGCGCTGTCGCTGCGCAGCCACGGCGCGGCGGGCTAGCCGCCGGGCTTACGAAGGCGAGGCGCTCGCTGCCCCCGAGCCAGGCTCCAGCGCCGCGGCGATGGCATCGTCCACGCGCTCCAGCCAGATGAACTCCAGCCGCTCGCGGACCTCGACGGGGATGTCATCGAAGTCGCGCCGGTTGCGGGCCGGCAACATGACCCTCGTGATGCCGGCACCGACGGCGGCGACGATCTTTTCCTTGATGCCGCCGACGGGGAGCACCAGGCCGCGCAGGCTGATTTCGCCGGTCATCGCCGTGTCGCTGCGCACGGTACGCGCCGTGAGCAGCGAGACCAGCGCGGTGTACATTGCCACGCCCGCGCTGGGACCATCCTTGGGCGTGGCGCCGGCGGGCACGTGGATGTGGATGTCGATGCGCGAGAGCTGGCGTTCCTTGATGTCCAGTTCGCGCGCCCGGTGCTTGACGATGGACAGCGCGGCCTGCGCGCTCTCGCGCATCACGTCGCCCAGCTGACCGGTGAGGATCAGGCCGCCCTTGCCGGGGAAACTGGTCGCCTCGATGAACAGGATGTCGCCGCCCACCGGCGTCCACGCCAGGCCGGTAGCCACGCCGGGCGTGCTGGTGCGCATCGCCACTTCGCTCTCGAAGCGGCGCGGGCCGAGGATGGACTCCAGCGCGGCCGCGTCGATGTCGACGCGGGTGGCCGAGCCTTCTGCGATCTTCACCGCTGCATGGCGCAAGGCGCGACCGATCTCGCGTTCCAGGTTGCGCACGCCCGCTTCGCGCGTGTAGTCGGCGATGATCCGCTGCAAGGCGTCGTCGCTGATGCTTGCCTGCTCGGCCTCCAGACCGTTTGCTTCGAGCTGGCGGCGCACCAGGTAGCGACGCGCGATCTCGAACTTCTCGTTCTCCGTGTAGCCCGCCAGGGTGATGATCTCCATGCGGTCACGCAGCGGGCCGGGAATCGTGTCCAGCATGTTGGCCGTGGTCAGGAAGGTGACGCGGCTGAGGTCGAAGGGCGTGCCGAGGTAGTTGTCGCGGAAGCCCGCGTTCTGCTCGGGATCGAGCACTTCCAGCATGGCCGCCGCGGGGTCGCCCTGGATGCCGCGGCCCATCTTGTCGATCTCGTCGAGCATCATCACGCAATCGCGCGCCTTGGCCTTGCGGATCGCCTGGATGATCAGGCCGGGCATGGCGCCGATGTAGGTGCGCCGGTGCCCACGGATTTCGCCTTCATCGTGCACGCCGCCCAGGCTGACATGCGCGAACGGCCGCGTCATGGCGCGCGCGATGGATTGTCCCAGCGAGGTCTTGCCGACCCCGGGCGGACCCACGAAGCACAGGATGGGCGCCTTTCCCTGTGGCGCCAGCTTGCGGATGGCCAGGAATTCGATGATGCGCTGCTTGATCTTGTCCAGGCCGAAGTGGTCTTCGTCGAGCACGCGCCGCGCCTCGCCGATGTCGATGGGACGCAACTCCGGCTCGGCCCAGGGCAGGGACGTCAGCCAGTCGAGGTAGTTGCGCACGATGCCGGCTTCGGGCGCGCCTTCCTGCATGCGCTGGTAGCGGCCCAGTTCCTTCTGCGCGATCTCGCGCGCCTCCTCGGGCATCTGCGCCGCGTCGATCGCCTTGGCGATCTCGGCCACCTCCCCGGAGCGGCCGTCATCCTCGCCCAGTTCGCGCTGGATCGCCGCCATCTGCTCGCGCAGGATCGCCTCGCGCTGGCGTTCGTCGAAGGTGGCCTTGGTGCGCTGGCCGATTTCGCGGGTCAGGCGCATCACTTCGATGCGCTTGGCCAGCAGGGCGGATACCCGGTCGATGCGCTCACGCACGTCCACGGCTTCCAGCAACGCCTGCTTCTCTTCGGCGCTGATGTCGAGATAGGCGGCGACCAGGTCGGCGAGGGCGCCGGCGGTTGTCACCGACTGCACGGCGGCGATCAGTTCCTGCGGCACACTGGGCAGGAGCTGCAGGGCTTCGATGGCCTGCCCGCGCAGGTACAGCAGGCGTGCCTCGACCTGCGGACTCTGCTCGTCGGGGTCGGGCAGCACTTCCGCATGCGCGGCCAGGAACGGCGCGGAGGGCACGAAGGCGACGACGCGGAAGCGCTGCACACCCTGCACGACGATATGGTGAGCACCGTCGGGCGCGGTCACGTAGCGCAGCACGTTGGCCAGGGTACCGATGGTGTACAGATCGTCCGGCCCGGGCGTTTCGGCTTCGGCGTTCTTCTGCATCAGCACGCCGATCGGGCGCTCGGCGCGCAAGGCGTGCTGCACGGCGCGGATGGAGGATTCGCGGCCAATCGCGATGGGGAACACCGTGCCCGGGAACAGCACGGTCTCGCGCACGGCAACGATGGGCAGCACGTCCGCGGGCAGGGCATCGTTGCCGGTCTCCGGCGCCGCGTCCGGCGCAGGGGCCGGCCCAGCATCGGCTGGCGTCTGCACGGGGCCGGCAGGCGCGTTGCCGGGCGGGCTGTCGCTGTCGCCGGATGCGGTGTTTGGAGGTGGCGGCTTGGGCGAGGATTCGTTCATGAGGCGACCTCAGCGCTTTTGCAGGCGGATGACCAGGCAACCACGCTCGGTGCCGATGCTGACTCCGGCGTACTGGCCTGGCGGCAGGCGGATGCGCCGCTCGAAGCGGCCGCGGGGCAGTTCCAGGCGATGGATGATGGATGAACCCAGTTCGCTTGGCGGTGGGCGACGACCACTCACCGTCAAGGTGCCGCCTTCGATCGCGGTATGCACGTCGCGCGCGGCGACGCCTGGCAGGGCCACGTAGATCAACACCTCATGTGGACTCTCCAGCACGTCCACCGGTGGTTCCCAACTGCGACCCTGGCCCGCCGGCGGGCGAAACAGTTGCCGGTGCACGCGTTCGGCCCGATCCAGCGCAGCCAGCGCATTGGCCCACATCCATTCCGGTGCATCGTCTTGGCGTTTCATGTACGGGGAATCTCCTGCCGAGAGCGGGCGTCGCGGAGCGCAGCCGCACGCAGCGGCCAGGCCGCGTCGCAGCCTGATGCAGGCTCCGCGCCACGCCTCACCCATCATACCCTGCAGCCGATCCGGCCCGTGCCGCTGCGCGTGCGCCGTTCACGCGAGGATCACCCGTCGCGCGGCCGGCCGTTGCCGGGACGCATTCGCGGGATCGCTGGTCGGCACCCCGGCAACGCCAGTGGCGACGGCTCCGGCAGGATCGGAACGAGGCGACGCGCTATCCGCGCAGCCCCGGTCCGCGGCCTTCGGCGCGCAGGCGCCCTTCGCAGAAACGGATCGACGCTACGTTTGACGCTGCGCGGATCGGCTCCCGGGAAGAACGCGACAAGCTTTCGACGGGCGCACGCAAGGCGCAGCGAGCGCACACCTGCGCCCGGCCGTGCCGCGCGCTGCGGCCTCAGGTCTTGTCCGGCGCTGCGGCGGCCGCTGCGGGGCCGAGCAGGGCACGCAGCACGGCCAGGACCTCGTCCTTGCCGCCGGTGACGCTGATCTGCGTTTCGCGCGGGAAATCGGTGCCGATGTACACCGCGTAGCCGGTGCCCAGATCGATGCCGTTCTCGTCGATGCGGACGAAGGTTTCCACCTTGCCGATGTAGGCGACGCGGTTGGCATCGATGATGCGACCGTCGGGAAGCTTGAGCCAGCGTTGCATTTTCAGGACCGGAGTTGGCGAAGGGGAATGGGGATCAGCAAATCGGGATGGGTCGGGTGCGGCCGGCGCGCGAACCAGGCAAGCGCGGTGCGGTGCTCAGCGCACGCCCGCTGCGCCCTTGTCGATTCCAGGCTCAGTGCCAGCCGCACGGCTTGCCCTGGTTTTGTTCCTTCAGCCAGGCATGCAGCGGGGCGAAGTAGTCGAGGATGGCACTGGCGTCCATGTCGTCCTGGCCGGTGAGCTCCTCGAGGGTCTGCTGCCAGGGTCGGCTGGCGCCTGCCTCCAGCATCTTCCAGAATTTCTTGCCGGCAGCCTTGTTGCCGTAGATCGAGCAATCCGCCAGCGCACCCTTGTGTCCCGCCGTTTCGCACAAGGCACGATAGAACTGGAACTGGAGAATGTCGGCAAGGAAATAGCGCATGTAGGGCACGTTGGTGGGCACGTGGTTCTTCGCACCTGGCTGGAAGTCGCCCGGCTGCGGGGCGATTGGCGCGGACAGGCCCTGGTATTCGCGGCGCAGCTTCAGCCACGCGTCGTTGTAGTCGCCCGCTGCGATCGAGCCATCGAACACGCCCCAGCGCCACTTGTCGATGAGCAGGCCAAACGGCAGGAAGGCCACTTTCTCCAGTGCCAGCTTCATCTGGGCGTTCAACACCGCCTTGTCGTCATTGCCCGCCTTTCCGGCGAGCCCGATCCTGGCCAGGTAGGCCGGCGTGATGTTGAGGCGGATGGTGTCACCGATGGCCTCGTGGAAGCCGTCGTTGGCGCCATTCTGGAAGATCGGCCACAGATCCTTGTAGGCGAGGAAATAGTAGATGTGACCCATCTCGTGATAGATGGTGTACTGGTCTTCCTCGGTGGCGCCGATGCACATCTTGATGCGCATGTCGGTGCTGCCCAGCGCCATCGGCCACGCGCTCGCATGACAGAGCGCATCGCGGTCGCGTGGGCGCAGCAGCATGGATTTTTCGTAGAACGAGGCCGGCAGCGCGGGAAAGCCGAGCGAGGTGTAGAAGTCCTCGGCACGTCGCACCATGGCCACGGCATTGTCGTGATCGGCGCGCCGCTCGGCGCCGGCGATGTCCAGCGGAGTCGGCGCGCCGCCCAGGGCGTGGCGTTCCCGGGTGCCCAGCGCCTCGCGCGCTGCGCGCAGGCGGGCATCCACGTCCAGGTTGCCCACGCCGGGATAGGGTTCCAGCAGCGGATACAGCGCCGACCAGTCCTGCGCCCACATGTTGCCGGTGATGTGCGCGGGAATGGTGCCATCATCGGGCATGCGCCCCGCGTACTTCGCGGCCAGTCTGTTGCGCGTATAGCACTGCAGGTCGTCGTAAAGGGGTTTGACCTGATGCCAGAGGCGATCGGTTTCCTTGACGAAGTCGGCCGGTGGCATGTCATAGCCCGAGCGCCACATCACGCCGACATTGGCGTAGCCAAGATCGCGTGCGCCCTCATTGAGCAGTTCGACGAAGCGCTGGTAGTCCTTCAACATGCCGCGCCCGACCTGCTGCCAGCCGGCCCAGGCGTCCAGATCGTGGTCCCAGTCGCGGTCCCTGGCCAGGATGGCGGAAAGCTGATCGAGGTTGCGGCAGGTGCTGGCATCGGCCGGATCCTTGCAATACTTGCCGCCGCCGTAGGCTGCGGTCAGGCGCGCCGCAATCTGCGTCAGTTCGGTCAGGTGGGCCGGGTCCTTCGGCGCCGGCATGGCGGTCTGCAGCTTGAGCTGCTCCAGTGCCCGCCGGTCCTGCGGATCGATGTCCGCCACCTGGTCGAAGGCGCGCGCAGCGTCGATCTCGCCGGAGAGCCACTTCAGCCAGCGCTCGTTGGCGCGCGAAGTGAGCATCTGGGTGTCGTCCGTGATGTAGGTCTCGGCCACCCACTCGGCGGCCGTCGGCTCGACATAGCGCGCCTCGAGCTGGGTATTGAGGTCCGCGACGAAGGCATGCGCGGAGGCGGCGTCGGGCGTGCGCACTGTCTCGCTGGCAACGGCCGTCGGTGCGGCGATAAGGATCGCGGTGGCAAGCGACAGCAGACGCAGATTCATGCGCGGACTCCCCTGGGCAAGATGCCTGCAGGCTAGCCCTCGCCCAGTCGGGTGGCAAGGCCAGGGCGGCTGATCGACCGGCGGCAGGCGCGGTGTGTCCCTTGCGTATCCTGGCGGGCAGGCTGGCCCGCAGGCGTTTCGCGCGGCGCAGCCGCCTTCCGCGCGGGGCATCGGGAGTCGGCAGTCGCGCCCCGCGCCGGGACTTGCACCCGGGCGCCCGCGTCGTCGTGGCAGCGTTGCCGACCTGGCGACGGATCGGGCGCGGCGCCGGCATGCAGGGTCGCGGGCCGGTGTGCGGCACGTGCGGGCATTGGCGCGGCCATGCGCGGATCAGGGGGCTTCCAGCGCCTCCACGAAACTGTTGCGCCAATGCGTGATGTCGTTCCGGCTCAGCGTGTCGAACATGGCATGCCAGCGATCGCGCCGTTCGTCGAGTGACATGGCGAGCGCGCGACCCAGGCCGTCGGCGATGTCCTCGACATCGAGCGGATTGACGAGTATGGCTTCGGGCAGTTCCTCTGCGGCGCCGGCGAAGGTGGACAGTACCAGCACGCCCGGATCTTCCGCGGCCTGCGCGGCCACGAATTCCTTGGCCACCAGGTTCATCCCGTCGCGCAGCGGAGTGACCAGACCGATGTCGGCAAGCCGGTAGTAGCCGGCCAGGGTGGCCTGGTTGAAGCTGCGGTTGAGATAGCGGATCGGTACCCAGTCAGGCTCCGCATAGCGCCCGTTGGTGGCGCCGGCGGTACGTTCGAGCTGGGTGCGCAGTTCGCGGTACTCGGGGACCTCGCCACGCGAGGGCGGCGCGATCTGCAGGAAGGAAATGCGTGAGCGCCATTCCGCGTGCTGGGAAAGAAAGTGCGCGAAGGCTTCGAAGCGTTGCGGCAGGCCCTTGGAATAGTCGAGCCGGTCGACGCCGATGGCCAGGCGCCGCCCGGCCAGGCTTTGCGCCAGGCGCAGCACGGTCGCGTGGCCGACCGAGCGACGTGCCTGCGTGGCGATGGCGGCGGTGTCGATGCCAATCGGGAAAGCATCAATGCGCACGCTGCGCCCGTCCGGCAGGCTGACCGTGCCGTCGGCAGCGATGTCTGCCTGCAGATACTCGCGGAAGTAGGCGAGCAGGGCGTCGCGGTCAGCCGTGCCCTGCACGCCGACAAGGTCGTAGGCGGCAAGCTTGCCGAGCAGGGCCTGGTGTTGCGGCAGCATGGCCAGCAGTGCCGGCGGCGGCACGGGAATGTGCAGGAAGAAGCCGATGCGCGCATCGATGCCCAGCTGGCGCAGTTGCGCGGCGAGCGGGATGAGATGGTAGTCGTGTACCCACACCAGGTCGTCCGGGCGCAGGCGTGGTGCGAGCCGGTTGGCGAACAGCCGGTTCACGCGCAGGTAGCCTTCCTGGTCGGCGCGAGAGTAGCCGATCAGGGTGGGGCGGAAGTGCAGCAGCGGCCACAGGGTGCGATTGGCGTAGCCGAGGTAGTAGTGTTCGTAATCTTCGCGCGTGAGGTCGAGCAGCGCGTAATCGACGCGTGAGACGTGCTGCGTGTGCACCACCGGCTCGTCGCGCTCGGCCAGTGCGCCGCTCCAGCCGAACCACAGCCCGCCGCGTTCGGCAAGCGCCGCCTGCAGGGCCGGAGCCATGCCGCCGGCGCGGGTTTCGCGCGGCAGGGCGACGCGGTTGGAGACGACGACGAGGCGGCTCACAGCACACTTTCCCAACTGTGCGAAAGCCGCGCCGCGGCGGTGATGAGCCCGACCAGCGAGTAGGTCTGCGGGAAGTTGCCCCACAGTTCACCGGTACCCGGATGCACGTCCTCGGACAGCAGCCCCAGCGGATTGCGCCGCGCCAGCAGTTCCTCGAAGAGCTCGCGTGCCTCGTCCTTGCGGCCGATGGCGGCCAGTGCATCGACGTACCAGAAGCTGCAGATGGTGAAACTGGTTTCTGGCGTGCCGAAATCGTCGGCGACGACGTAGCGGAACAGGTAGTTGCCGTGCCGCAAGGCCTTGCCGATGGCCTCCACCGTGGCCACGAAGCGCGGGTCGTCGGCGGCGACGAAGCGCAGGTCCGCCAGCAGCAGCAGGCTCGCGTCCAGATGCTCGCCATCGAAGGTATCGACGAAATAGCCATGCTCGCGGTGCACGGCACGCGCGAGGATGAGTTCGCGCACCTTGCCGGCGCGCTCCTGCCAGAGCCGTTCGCGCTCGGGCAGCTGCAGATGCTGGGCGATGCGCGCGAGGCGATCGCAGGCTGCCCAGGACATGACCGCCGAATGGGTGTGCACGGCAGCGCGGCCGCGATACTCCCACAGGCCGGCGTCGGGAACATCATGCAGGCGCCAGGCGTTCTCGCCGGCGCGTTCCAGGCGGGCGAACTGGGCCGCATCGCCGGGTGCAGCCAGGCGCCGGTCGAAGAACAGCTGGGTGGCCGCGAGCACGATGCTGCCATAGACATCGTTCTGGCGTTGTCGCCAGGCATCGTTGCCGATGCGCACCGGACCCATGCCGCGGTAGCCGGCCAGGCCTGGGGCGACCGATTCGTGCAGTTCCTTCTGGAAATGGATGCCATACACCGGCGCCATCTCGCCGTCCTCGCGGGTCGCCAGGTTGAACAGGTAGCGCAGGTATTCCTCCATGCTGCGGGTCGCACCGAGGCGGTTCAGGGCGCGCACGACGAAGGCCGCATCGCGCAGCCAGCAGTAGCGGTAATCCCAGTTGCGCTGGGTGTTGGGCGCCTCGGGCACGGAAGTGGTCATCGCCGCGATGATGGCGCCGGTGCCTTCGTACTGGCAGAGCTTCAGCGTGATCGCCGCACGGATGACCGCCTCCTGCCATTCGGCCGGAATCGACAGGTAGCGTACCCATTCGTGCCAGTAGCCCAGCGTGGCATCGAGTTCGCCGCGCACGTAGAGCTCGGGGGCCTGGGTGAGGGTTTCATCCGGCCCGAGGATGATATGGACCGGGCGGTCGAGCAGGAACGGCAGTTCGTCGCGCAGCATTGGCAAGGGCACGTCGGAGGTCACGCGCAGCACCACGCCATCGAGCAGGAAGCGCAGGTGGTTGGAGCCGAAGGTGCGTTCCGGGCGTCGACTGCCATAACTGGAAAGCGGCCGCAGGCGCACGCGGATGCGTGGGCTGCCAGCCAGCGGACGGATCGTGCGCACCAGGCTCATCGGGTGGTAGATGCGACCGTTGCGCTTGCTGCGCGGGGCAAAGTCGGTGATCTCGATGGCGCTGCCGTCGGCGCTGTCCAGTCGCGTCACGAGCACCGCGCTGTTGTCGAGGTAATGCTGCTGCGAGCCGCTCTCGCCATCCAGTGCCAGGTCGAAGAACCCGGCCTCCTCGATGGCCGGCGAGAGCAGGGCGCAGAACGCCGGGTCGCCATCCAGCGCCGGCAGGCAGCACCACACCATGCTGCCGCGGGCATCGATGAGGGCGCCGATGCTGCCGTTGCCGACGACGCCGAGGTCGAGGTTCTGTTCGGCCGGTCCGGAATCCCCATTCATGTGTCGTCTCCTGCCTGGGCCGTGCTGGCGCAGTGGTCAGCAAGCGCGGCCAGCCAGGCACGCGTGGCGGCGGGTGAGGCCAGGGCGTAGCGGGCCGCGGTGGGACGGCGCGGCCCGACGATCACGCCCACGCCGCCCAGCTGCAGCGCCCGTTCAAAGGCGTGCTCGTCGGTCAGGTCATCGCCGATCACCCAGGGCGCGCGCCCGGCGAACGGCGCGCTGCGCATGAGCGTGGCCACGGCCGCGCCCTTGTCCGAGCTGGCGGGCTTGAGCTCGACCACGTGGTTGCCGGCCTGCAACGCGATGCCCGGGCCCGCTTCCTGCTGCAGGTCGGCGGCGATGGCGCGCACGGCATCAGCCAGCTGCGGCGCACGGCGATAGTGCAGGGCGATGCCATTGGGCTTGGCTTCGACGAACACGCCTGCCAGGCGCGCCGCCAGTGCCTGCGCGCGCGGCAACAGGGCCGCCAGTTCGGCTGGGAGCCGGGTCATCCCGGTCAGCATGACTCCATCGGCATCGCGCATCTGCGCGCCGTGCAGGCCGGCCGCGGCGGCGTGCCCGCGACCGAGCAGGGAATCGACTTCGCACAACGAGCGTCCGCTGATGGGCGCCATCGCGCCGCCGAATGCCCGGGCCAGGCGATCCAGCAGGGATGGCAGGGACGGATCGACCTCGACCTCGTCCGGATGCCCGGCAAAATCGAGCAGGGTGCCGTCGAGGTCGAGGAACAGCGCCGTGCGGGTGCAGTCGGGCAAGCGCGGCGCTGGAAGATCGGGTCGGGCCGCAGGGGCCTTGGCGGATTGCATCGTTGGGGTGCGCGTGGCCGGAGCGGGCGCGAAACTCCCTTGCGGTAATCAGCCAGTCATTTTCGCAGGCGCACATGTACCCGACCTGACGCCACCCGCCGCATCGCCGGCAGGCAACAGGCCACGGGCCTGCAACCAGGCGCGTGCGTCCTCGGCGTCACGTTCGAACCAGGCGTGCGCGCTGCCGAGGCGGAAGCTGTAGCCCCAGGCATCCATGTCGGCCATCAGGCGCGCGCGGCCGACACCCGACAGGGCATCGGCCAGGATGATCTGCAGGTAGCAGCTGGCGTCCTCTTCGGCTTGCGAATCGGAAGCGTCGGTATGGATCGCCGCACGGCGCTGCGCGGGCGCGACGATCAGGTGGCAGGCCTCGTGCAGCAGGGAATGCACCGGCGTGTCGCGGCGCGCGAAGACGCCATCGGCTATGACGCCCGCCTCCGGCTCACCCCAGTAGCTGCCGGGGATGGGCGCGCCCTCGCGCACTTCGTGCAGGCGCAGGCCGTAGTGCGCAAGCAGCGTGCGCACTTCGGCCAGGTCGATCTCGCCAAGCGTCAGCACCGCGTCCGCTCGGGCAGCAGGCGTGACGCCCATTCAGGCGTCGCTGGCGGGTGTCGCATCCGTTGCCGGCGCCGCCACGCCCTTTTCCGGCAGGGCGACCGACAGCTCGAGCACATCCTGGTTGCCTTCGCGTTCGACGCTGATCTCGATCGCTTCGGGATCGATGTTGACGTACTTGCGGATCACTTCCAGGAGTTCCCGCCGCAGCAGCGGCAGGTAGTCCGGGCGGCCACTCTGGGCGCGCTCCTGCGCCACGATGATGCGCAGGCGCTCGGTGGCTACGGTCGCCGAGCCCCGGGGGCGCGAGCGCAGGAAATCGAACAGTCCCATGGTCAGCTCCCGAAGATGCGGGCGAACAGGCCCTTCTTCTGCGCGTCGATGAAGCGCATCGTTACGGTTTCGCCGCACAGGCGGGCCACGGCGTCCGCATAGGCCTGCCCGGCGGCCGATTCGGCGTCGAGGATGACCGGCACGCCGGCGTTCGAGGCGGTCAGCACGCCACTGGATTCGGGCACCACGCCCAGCACTTCGATGCCGAGGATGTCCTTCACGTCTTCCACGCCCATCATGTCGCCGCCGGCCACGCGATCCGGACTGTAGCGGGTCAGCAGCAGGTGCTGTTCGACCGCGCCGTCACCGCGCTCGGCGCGGCGCGTCTTGCTGGCAAGCAGCCCGAGGATGCGGTCCGAGTCGCGCACGCTGGAGACTTCCGGATTGACCACCACGACCGCGCGATCGGCGAAGTACATGGCCAGCGCCGCGCCCTTCTCGATGCCGGCCGGCGAATCACAGATGATGTAGTCGAAGCCGTCGTCCGCCAGCTCGTTCAGTACCCGTTCGACGCCCTCCTTGCTGAGCGCGTCCTTGTCGCGCGTCTGCGATGCGGCGAGGATGAACAGCGTGTCGATGCGCTTGTCCTTGATGAGTGCCTGGCGCAGGCTGCATTCGCCCTGGATGACGTTCACGAAGTCATACACGACACGTCGCTCGCAACCCATGATGAGGTCGAGGTTGCGCAAGCCGACGTCGAAGTCGATGACGGCGACCTTCTTGCCGCGCTGCGCCAGCCCCACCGCCAGCGAGGCACTGGTGGTGGTCTTGCCGACGCCGCCCTTGCCGGATGTGACGACGATGATTTCAGTCAAGACGGTATCCTCGGGAAGGGAGAATGGTTGGGGACAGGGAAGCGGCATTCGGGAATCATGGCGGGGTCAGGCAGCGTGCTGCGGCCTGACCGGGCGTTGCGACCTCTGGGGTGCGCAGCAGCCGGCCGGCCGGTCCACGGTTGCCGGTTCCCGATTCACAGCTTGCGCAACATCAGCTTGTCGCCCTCGAGCCACACCACCACCGGCTGACCGCGCAGCTCGGGCGGAATTTCCTCGAAGACCCGGTAGCGGCCGGCGATCGAGACCAGCTCGGCGTGGAACTCGCGGCACCAGATGCGCGCATCCACCGCGCCCTGTGCGCCGGCGAGCGCGCGCCCGCGCAGCGCACCATACACGTGGATGGAGCCGTCGGCGATCACTTCGGCGCCGTTGCCGACCAGCGTGCCGAGGATCAGGTCGCGGCCGCGCGCATACACCTGCTGGCCCGAGCGGACCGGCTGCTCGTGCAGCAGGCCGATGACCGTCGCCGGCGCGGCGGGCGGGGGTGGCGGTTCGGGCGCCGGCTCCGCTGCGGCAACGGGGGCCGGTGGCGCTTCGTGGCGTGCCGGCGCCGTGGCTGCCGGCTCATAGGCGGCGCGGAACTTGGCAATGACGGGCAGATCCAGCGCCTCGGCGAGCGCCTCGTTTTCGCGGGTGCCATAGGACAGCCCCACCGGCAGCATGCCGGCAGCGCGGATGCGCGCCAGCAGATCGCGCACCACTTCGATGGAAGGCAGCTCGAACAGCGGGCTCAGATCCAGCACCACCGGTGCGCGCAGGAACAGCCGGGCCGCCTGCGTGACCTTGTCGGCGAGTTCGGCCGACAGCGCCTCGGGGTCGAGGCGCTTGAGTTTCAGGTTGGCGATGCCGACCTGGCCGAACTTGATCTCGGCAGACGGTTCCAGCGACGTGGCGCGCGGCGCCGTGGTGGGTGCCTGCATCAGGTGCCGCCCGCCACGCGCGCATTGCCGGGCAGGTGGCCGGCGCGGGTGCGTTCGGCCAGCCAGGGCAGGTCCGGCAGGCCCGGACCCTTCAGGTACGTATCGCGCACGAACGGATAGCTGCACAGCTTCCTGGCCAGCAGCGAGACCCGGCGCCCATTGTCCGGCATGACCTGCTGGCCGACTTCCTGGAAGCCCCAGGTGCCGTGGAACAGCACGGAGACGTCGTCGCGCGGCTCGAGGAACACCTCGCAGGTCAGCAGGGGCACGCGCGTCTCGGCGTAACTGGTCACGTCGGCGTAGAACACCCGTCCGAGGCCCAGGCCACGGTAGGGGCGTGCGATCACGATGCGGTCGATGTAGGCGAATTCGGGATAGTGGCGCTGGAACCAGAGGAAATTCGGGCTGGCGTAGTCGGCGTCTTCGCGCATGGCCACGAGGAAGCCGGCCACGTGCCCGTCGACCTCGGCCAGGCGGAAATAGCTGGCCTGCGCATGCAATACCTGCAGGCCCGCGCCATCGAGCGGCAGGATGGTGGCGCCGGCGGCATTGTTGAGGGCGAGTACCGAATCCAGATCGCGCGGCGCGACGTCGCGGATGCTCAAAACCATGGTGTGTTCCCTCGAGTATTCCGTCCTTGCCGGGAACCGCGGAGGCGCCCGGCCGATTGGATCGATTATCGCATGTCGCCGGCGCGCGGTCATGGCGCAGCGCCGTACGCGCAGGGTGTACCCAGGCGGGCGGCGGTGGGGATCAGATGCCGATCCCGAGCCGCCGCAGCACGCGCGAGATGCGCTCGCGCGTCGGTGCCCGCAGGAGGGCCGGCGCGTGGCCGCGCAGGGCGGCGCGGTCCAGCCCGTTGATGGTTTCGCGGATCTCCAGCAGTTGTCCGGGATGCATGCTGAAATCGGTCAGGCCGAGCGCCAGCAGCAGCGCCGTGTAACGCCGGTCGCCGGCCATCTCGCCGCACAGGGTGACGCGCAGGCCGTGCCGGCCGGCCACCTGGATGATCTGCGCGATGAGCTTGAGTACGGCCGGGTGGAGCGGATCGTAGAGGTGGGCGAGCTGGTCGTTGTTGCGATCGACCGCGAGCGTGTACTGCACCAGGTCATTGGTGCCGATGGCGACGAAGTCCACCAGGTGCACCATGCCGGCCAGCGCGATGGCCGCAGCCGGCACCTCGATCATGGCGCCCAGTTCAAGGTTCTCGGCAATCTCGTAGCCGGCCGTGCGCAGGTCGCGCGCACTTTCTCCCAGCAGGCGGCGCACGCTGGCCATTTCCTCGGCGGCGGACACCATGGGCACCAGGATGCGCACCGGACCGTAGGCCGACGCGCGCAGGATGGCGCGCAGCTGCGTCACCAGCAGTTGCGGGCGGCGCAGCGACAGGCGCACGCCGCGCACGCCCAGCGCCGGGTTTTCCTCGGCGTCCAGCGCCAGGCCGCTGGCGTCGCCCTTGTCGGCACCAAGATCGAGCGTGCGGATGGTGACCGGGCGGCCCTGCATGCCGAGCACGAGATCGCGATAGGCCAGGAACTGCTCGTCCTCGTCCGGGATCTCGTGGCGTTGCAGGAAAAGGAATTCGGTGCGGTACAGGCCGATGCCGACCGCGCCCAGGTTGCGCGCCTGGGCCACGTCGGCAGGCGATTCGGCATTGGCATGCAGGGCGATGGCGACGCCGTCACGGGTGCGCGTGTCGGTATCGCGCAGCAAGGCAAGGCGCTTGGCCTGGTGCGCGGTTTCCCGCTGCCAGCTTCGGTAGCGGGCCAGATCCTGTGCGGTCGGATGCACCACCGCCTCGCCACTCTCGCCATCCATGAGAATGAGGTCGTCATCCTGGATCGAAGCGAGCGCGTCGTGCGCGGCGACGATCATCGGCAGGCGCAGCGAGCGCGCGAGGATCGCGCTGTGCGACACGGCGCTGCCCGAAGTCAGTACCACGCCGAGCGCACCGTGTTCGGCCAGCGGCACCAGTTCCGATGGCGCGACCGTGTCGCTGACCAGGATCTCCCCGACGCGCGCGGCCAGGCGGCGTTCCTCCGCGCTCGATTCGCGTGCCAGGTTTGCCTGGACGCGGCTGAGCACGTGGTCGATGTCCTCCTTGCGGCCACGCAGGTACGGGTCGTCCATCTGCTCGAACACGGCCACCAGACGGTCGCGCTGCAGCTTGACCGCGGCGCTGGCGCGGTGGCGGCCGGTGCGGATCAGTTCGTAGATGCCGGCGGTCAGTTCGCGATCGGCCAGCATCAGGGCGTGTGCGTCGAGGAACTCGGCCGCCTCGCGCGCCATCGCGCCCTGCAGGCGGCTGCGCAGGGTCTCCAGTTCCTCGCGGGCGGCCTCGATGGCCAGGCGCAAGCGCTCCAGTTCGGCATCGATCGCCGTTTCGTCCAGCGGGCGTTCGTCGATCAGGTAGCGGCTGGGCTGTTCCAGTCGCGCGCGTCCGAGCACCATGCCGCGCGATGCACCGATGCCGGACAGGGGCAGACGCACGTCAGCGGCTCCTGCACGCTGCCACGGGGCGGGTCGGTCGGCTGCGCGTTGCCATCATGCACCCTCGTCGAACTTGCGCTCGAACAGTTCGACCATGGCCTGCATGGCCGCCTCCTCGTCCACGCCGTCGGTACGCAGGGTGAGCGGCGTACCCAGGCCCGCGGCCAGCATCATCACGCCCATGATGCTCTTGGCGTTGACCTCCTTGCCGCGGCAGACGATCGTGGCGCTGGACTGGAACTCGTGCAGCGCCTGGACCAGCTTGGCGGAGGCACGTGCATGCAGGCCAAGGCGGTTGGTGATGGTGATGTCCCTTTCGAGCATGGATGCAGGTCCGCGGTGACGAAGTCCGGTTACGGTCAGGGGGTGTCGATGACGATGCCGCCACGCCCGCCGCTGGCGGCGGTCTGGGCCAGTTCTTCGAGGCTCTGCTCGGGGTAGTTGAGCACCCTGAGCAGCATCGGCAGGTTCAGTCCCGACACGCAATGCATGCGCACGCCCAGGTCGGGCAGGCGGCGCGCGATGTTGCAGGGCGTGGCGCCGTAGAGATCGGTCAGCACCAGCACGCCGTTGCCGCGGTCGAGCTCGCGCGCGTTGCTGGCCGCGGCGCGCAGCATGCGTTCGGGATCGGCATCCGGGGCGATTTCCTGCACGTCCACCGGCAGGGGCAGGGCGCCCAGTACGTGGTGCGCGGCGCTGACCAGGGCCCGGCCCATGGCTTCATGCGTCATGAGCAGGATGCCGACGGTCATTGGCGTGCTCCGTGCGCCGGGCATCGGCAATCGGCAATCGGCAATCGAAATGGCCGGTCTCCGCCCATGCGACGCGCCAGATGGCCGGGCGGCCGGCAACCATGCTCCACTGCCCACGCCCGATTCCCGATCATCACCCCTCCAGCTCGCGATGGTGGGTCAGCACCTGCGGGTACTGCCCGCGGAAGTGGGCCGAGAGGCGGTCGGCGAGATAGACCGAGCGATGGCGTCCGCCGGTGCAGCCGATGCACAAGGTGACGTAGCTGCGCCCGTCGTGCTGGAAGGCAGGCAGCCAGGTTTCCATGAAGCCGCAGACATCGTTGTAGAAGCGCGCGACCTCGGGACGTGCCTCCAGCCACTCGCGCACCGGTGCGTCGCGTCCGGACAGCGGGCGCAGCGAGGTTTCCCAGTGCGGATTGGGCAGACAGCGTGCGTCGAAGATGAAATCCGCGTCGGCGGGTACGCCGCGGCGGTAGGCGAAGGATTCGAACAGCAGGGTCAGCGAGTTGCCGGCCAGGCCCATGGCCGAGATCACCAGCCGGCGCAGCTGATGGACATTGAGGTCGCTGGTGTCGATCACGCGGTCGGCGATGGCCAGCATGGGGCGCAGCAACTGGCGCTCTTCGGCGATGGCATCGGCCAGGCCCAGTCCATCGGCCGACAGCGGGTGGCGCCGGCGCGTTTCCGAATAGCGCTTGAGCAGCACTTCGTCGCGGGTATCCAGGAACAGCAGGTGGTAGTCGACGTTCGACTGGCCCAGTTCCGAGAGGATCTGCGGCAGGCGGTTGAGGTTCTCGCTGCGGTTGCGCACGTCCACGCCCACCGCCAGCCGGTGCTGCAACTCGCCGCTGCTGTGCGAGATGGCGTGCACGAAGGCCGGCATCAGCGCTGCGGGCAGGTTGTCGACGCAGTAGAAGCCCAGATCCTCCAGGGTGCGCAGCGCCACCGATTTGCCGGAGCCGGACAGGCCACTGATGATGATGAGCTGGTCGGCGCGCGGGGTGGCCACGCCGGTCTCGCTGGGTTCTACCATGGTGGCAACCTGCGCATCTGGTGCGCCTGGCGGTCGATGAAGGTCTGTGCGGGGTCGAACCCCTTGGACTTGAGCATGTGGCTGCGCACGGCTGCCTCGGCAAGTACGGCGATGTTGCGCCCGGGTGCAACCGGGATGACGATCTGTGGCACCCGCACGTCGAGTACCTCACGATAGCCTACATCGCCGGTGAGGCGATTCATGGGGTCGCTGGGAGCGTCCAGCTTCTGCGGCTTGAGATGCACGATCAGGCGCAGGTACTTGGACGGCTTGACCGCGGTCTGGCCGAACATTTCGCGTACGTTGAGCACGCCCAGGCCGCGCACCTCGAGGAGATCGCGCAGCAGCTCGGGACAGTTGCCGTCGATCACGTCCGGCGCGATGAGGGTGAACTCCGGCGCGTCGTCGGCCACCAGGCGATGGCCGCGGGTGATGAGTTCCAGTGCCAGTTCGCTCTTGCCCGTGCCGCTTTCGCCGGTGATGAGCACGCCGATGGAGTAGACCTCCATCAGCACCCCATGCACGGTGACCTGGCGCGCCAGCGTGCGCGCCAGGTGATACTGGAGGTAGGTGAGCAGCTCATGTCCGCGCTTGGGGCTTTGCCATAGCGGCGTGTTGGATTCCTCCGCTGCCTGGCGCAGGTCGGCCGGTACGTTCTGGTCCTTGGTGACGAGCAGTGCGGTCGGCTGGTAGGCCATGATCTTCTCGACCGTCTCCCAGCGCTGGCGCGAGTCCAGGCTGTCGAGATAGTTGAGTTCCTCGGTGCCGACGATCTGTACCTTGTTCGGGTAGATCACATTGAGGTAGCCGACCAGCGACGGGCGGCGTTCCTGCTCGCCGCCGGTCTCGATGGCGCGGTTTTCCCCCCGCAGCCCGGCTACCCAGCGCAGCGCCAGGCGCTCGCCGACTGCGTCGAACAGCTCGCGCGCACTCAGGCGATCCATCGTGCGCCGCCTGGATCGGGCTCAGCCATGGTCACGGGCGAGCAGCCTGCGCAGTGCCGCGGCGTCGGGGGCGGCGCGCAAGGCGCCGGTGGTGTCGGGATCGGAAAACATTTCCGCCAGTTCGGCGAGCAGCTTCAGGTGCTGGTCGGTAAATTGCGCCGGCACCACCAGGGCGGCGACCAGGTCCACGCGCTGGCCGTCGCCGGCGCCGAAATCGATGGGCTCGGCCAGCCGCACGAAGGCCGCGCGGGCGCCTTCGAGGCTCGCGCTGCGGCCATGCGGTATGGCCACGCCCTGGCCCAGCGCGGTCGTCCCCAGACGTTCGCGGGCGATCAGTGCGTCGCGCACCAAGCCGATGTCGCCGTCGCCGGCGAGCAGCCCGGCCAGGTGCTCGATGAGGTCGGCCTTGTCGCGCGCGGCAAGGCCGACCCGTACCCGCGCGGCGGGCAGCAAGTCGATGAAACGCATCGGTGGCGGGTTCCCCGGGCCGGAAAAGTCCGATTGTGCCTCAAGAGCCCGCCAGACTCACCGCCCGCGGCTAGCCGTAGCGTGCCGCGCGCACGGTTTCGGCGCGATGGTCGGTCTGCTTGCCCTTGTGCTTGCGCAACTGCATTTCGACCTTGTCCACCAGGGTATCGATCGCCGCGTACATGTCCGTTGCCACCGCTTCGGCATGCAGGGCCTTGCCGGAGAGCTGCATGTTCACCTCGGCCTTGTGCATCACCTTTTCCAGGCCGAGGACCACGTTGATCTCGTGCAGCTGGTCCCAAAAGCGGGTAACGCGCTCGAACTTGCTGGTCGCGTAGTCGCGCAGTGCCGGGGTGACTTCGACCTGGTGGCCCTTGACGATGATCTGCATGACGAACTCCTGACTGAACGGCCCGTCGGATGCGGGCCTGGGCTGGATGCCTGCTGCGCAGACCGCTCGTGCGGCTGCGCGGGCAGCTCCTAAACTAGTGACAAGCGATTGGGTGTGTGCGTTCCGCGCCTCCTGGAAAGTCATGGGTGGATCCGGCCGCATGGCCGCAGCCTGCGCGCGCATGTCAGCCAAGCCTGCTGCGATCGTTGGACGAGGGGATGTTCATGGCCTCGCGGTACTTGGCCACCGTGCGCCGGGCCACGTTGATGCCGCGCTGGTTGAGTTCGCGGGCCAGCGCCTGATCCGACAGGGGGCGGGCCGGCGGTTCCTCGTCGATCAGCTTGCGCATGATCGCCTGGATCGCGGTCGCCGATGCCGCGCCGCCATCGACCGTGGTCACGCCGCTGGAGAAGAAGTACTTGAACTCGAACGTGCCGCGCGGGGTGTGCAGGTACTTGCGCGTGGTCACGCGGGAAATGGTCGATTCATGCATGCCGATCTCGTCGGCGACGTCCTTGAGCACCAGTGGCCGCATCGCCTCCGGGCCGAACTCGAGGAAGCCTTCCTGCGCGCGCACGATGGACGTGGCCACCTTGAGCATGGTTTCCGCGCGCGTCTGCAGGCTCTTGATCAGCCAGCGTGCTTCCTGCAGCTGGCCGCGCAGGTAGGCCGCGTCGTCACGGCGGGCCTTGGCGATCAGGCCGGCATAATGCTCGTTGATGCCCAGGCGCGGCTGGCAGCCCGGCGACAGCGTGACCTGCCAGCGCCCGTTCACCTTGCGCGCATAGGCATCGGGGGTAATGAACTCCGGCGCCGCGGCGGTGTAGGTGCTGCCAGGCTTGGGTACCAGTGAACGCACCAGTGCCAGGGCGGTGTCGAAATCATCCTCGCTGCACTGCAGCAACTGCCGCATGCGCGGGCGATCCAGGCGCGCCAGGGATTCCAGGTGGTCGTTGACGAGGCTGCGCGCGAGCGCCAGGCCCGGACTGCCCGGCGCGGCTTGGTCCAGTTGCACGGCCAGACACTCGCGCAGCGACCGGCTGGCCACGCCGAGCGGGTCGAAATGCTGGATGCGCCGGCGCACCGACTCGACTTCATCCTCGCTCACGGCGTGAAGCGGGGCCAGGGTTTCGCATAGGGCGGCGGCACTCTCCGTGAGATAGCCGTCGTCGTCCACCGCCTCGATGATGGCCATGCCGATGGCACGATCGCGCGCCGACAGCGGCATCAGATTGAGCTGCCACAGCAGGTGGTCGCGCAGGTCCTCGGTGTCGGCGTCCTGCCAGTCGATGCCATCCTCGTCGAGTGCGGGGCCCGACTGGCCACTGCGTTCGAACTGGAGGTCGAGGGGCATCTCGCCGTCGTCGAAGGCTTCCTCGCTCGCGTCCTCGTCGGTGCTGGCCTCGCCGGTCTCGTCCTCGTCCTCGTCGTCAGGCGCCTCGGCATCCAGGTCGAGCAGGGGATTGGATTCCACTGCCAGGTTGAGCTCCAGCTCCAGCTCCAGCCGCGACAGTTGCAGCAGGCGGATGGCCTGCTGCAGTTGCGGCGTGAGGGCCAGGGTCTGGCCAAGTCGGAGCTGTAGCGCAGGTTTCATGCCGGAATCGTGCCAAGTTCCCTCGCAGCCATCCTAACGCTTTGCCGCGTGGTTTGGGGGTGGCCGATGGCCGATTCGTGACGGCCCACGCGATCTTCGTGCAGAGCCGCGTGCGACGCGCCCAGGCGGATGGACGATTCCTGCTTGCGGATGCCGTCACATCCTGAATTCGTGGCCCAGGTACACCTCGCGCACGCGATCGTTGGCCAGCAGCTCGGCCGGCGTGCCCTGTGCCAGCACGGTACCCTCGCTCATGATGTAGGCGCGTTCGCAGATGCCCAGCGTCTCGCGCACGTTGTGGTCGGTGATGAGAATGCCGATGCCGCGTGACTTCAGTTGGCGCACGATGCGCTGGATGTCGATCACCGAAATCGGGTCGATGCCGGCAAAGGGTTCGTCCAGCAGCATGAAGCGCGGCCTGGCGGCGAGCGCGCGGGCGATCTCGACCCGGCGACGCTCGCCGCCGGACAGGCTCTGGCCCTGCTGGCCGGCGATGTGGCCGATCTGCAGATCGTCGAGCAGGCTTTCGAGTTCGCTCGCGCGGCCCTGCGCGTCCAGGTCGTCGCGCAGCTCGAGGATGGCGAGGATGTTGTCGCTGACGCTGAGGCGACGGAACACCGAGGCTTCCTGCGGCAGGTAGCCCAGGCCCAGGCGCGCGCGCGCATGCATGGGCAGGTTGGTGATGTCGCGATCGCCGATGCGAATGGTTCCGGCGTCGGCGCCGATCAGGCCGACGATCATGTAGAACGAGGTGGTCTTGCCGGCGCCATTGGGGCCGAGCAGGCCGACGATCTCGCCCTGGTTGACCTCGAAGCCGAAGTCGTGCACCACGGCGCGCCCGCGAAAGCTCTTGCGCAGACCCTCGGCGCTCAACATCAGGCGGGGCCGCCCCGGTCCTTGTCGCCCTGGTCGGTCGCGGCGGGTCTGGGCGCCGCCGACTTCGCCTTGGGCGCGATGATCAGGTGGACGCGGCCACCCTCGCCATCCGCGCCGCGGGCGCCGCTTTCTATCTCGCCCGTGCGCGTGTTGTAGGTCATGCGCGGGCCGCGGAACTCGCCGCGCCCCTGCTGCACCACGCTGACATTGCCGCTGAGCACGGCGACCCCCGTATCGGCATCGTAGTCGATGCGCTCGGCGTCGGCCCTGACGAGGGCGCCGCCTGCCTGCTGGCGTTCCTCCAGATGTGCGGGCTGGCCGGTCAGCAGCACGCGCGAGACGGTGCCGCCGATGTCGTTGCCATGGGCATCGCGCGCGTCGGCCGGATGCTGGTAGACGGTCGCTTCGGCGGCATGGATCTTCAGCGATCCCTGGTGCATGCGCACGTCATTGCGGAACAGGGTGATGCCCTGCTGGTTGTCGTCGCTGGCCAGTTGCGTCTTCTGGTAGCCGGCGGTGATTTCCATCGGTTGCTCGCGGTCGCTTTCCAGCGCGGGCAGCGGCGCGCTCATGGCGACGAGCGCAATCGCGACAAACAGCGTGCGCAGGTCAATGCGCTTGCGTGCGGCGCGGCCGCCGCTGGGGTTGCAGGGTGGAGTGCACATCCGACAGGAGCTCCAGGGTCTTGGCTTCGAGATCGCCGCGCAGGCCGACCCCGCTGAGTATAGAACCGGGTTGCGTGATGGTGGCCCGGGCGGCGGTTTCCAGCGTCTTCTCGCGTAGTCGGACCGTGAGGTCGTGGGTGGCAATATCGATCGGCGGATCGTCGCCGCCGGATTCGCGCTGCATGTGCACCGCACCCTGCAGCTGCATGAGGTCGCCGTCGCGATCGACCCAGGCGGCTTCGGAACGGCCGCGCCAGGAGTGCCCGCCGCCGTCGATCACGACATAGTCCGGCGTGGTGACATAGATCGAGCCATCGTCGCCACGCCGTGCCAGTTGCGGGCCGCTGATCTCCAGCGCAGCCTGGCCATGGCGGTCGAGCGCCGTCAGCGTGAAGTCCTGGAGCGTGTAATCCGAGCGCGGCGGGCCGGCGTAGGTCTGCGCGTCGGGGCGCTCGCGCGTCAGCCACACCAGCCATTGACTGAGCGCCGCAGCCAGCGCCAGCACGCCGATGATGAACCAGTAGCGACGTCCCATGCGCTCCGGCCCGGGTCAGAGCCCGCGGGCGAGTTCGTCGGCGGCCTTGCCTTGTGCGGTCAGCAGCAGGTCGCAGACTTCCCGCACCGCGCCGCGGCCGCCCGCGAGCCGTGTGTTCCAATGGGCATGGCGGGCCACCCAGGGATGCGCATTGGCGACCGCGACGGCCAGCCCGACCATGGCCATGGGCCCCAGGTCAGGCAGGTCGTCGCCGGTGTAGGCAACCTGCGGCGGCTCCAGTTTCAGCGCGTCCAGCAATTGGCCCAGGCAGGCGCGCTTGTCGTGCTGGTCCTGGTAGACGTGGGCCACGCCGAGCTCGGCCATGCGTTCGGTCACGGCGTGGCTGAGGCGGGCGGTGATGACGGCCACCTCGATGCCGTTGGCGAGCAGGCACTTGAGGCCGAGCCCGTCGTGGACATGGAAGGCCTTCAGCTCGCGCCCGTCTGCGGCGTACCAGAGCTGGCCGTCGGTCAGCACGCCATCGACGTCGAACACGGCCAGGCGGATCCGTTTGGCGCGTTCGAGGATGGCGGGCGGGATGGATGCGTTCGTCATGGTCGGCGTCGGAAGCGGAGCTGGAGGGCGAGGCGAGGCATGCGCTTTCAGGGCCTCCAGGCGTGGATTTGCGGCCCGATTGCGCCTCAGACCACGCGTGCGCGCAGCAGGTCGTGGATGTTGAGTGCGCCGACCACATGCTGTTCGGCGTCCACCACCAGCAGGGCGTGGATCTTGTGCGCTTCCATGAGCTGGGCGGCTTCGACCGCCAGCTTGTCCGGCGTGATCGTCTTTGGCCGCGGCGTCATCAGCTGGGTCACCGGCGTGGCACGCAGGTCGATGTCGTCGTCGTCGATGGCGCGGCGCAGGTCGCCGTCGGTGAACACGCCGAGCAGGTGCCCGTCCGGGTCGATGATGGCCGTCATGCCCAGGCCCTTGCGGGTCATCTCCACCAGGGTCTCGCTGAGTGACACCTCCGGACCCACGGCGGGGATCTGCTCGCCGGTGTGCATGACATCGCCGATTTTCAGGAGCAGGCGCCGGCCGAGCATGCCGGCTGGATGCGAACGGGCGAAATCCTCGTTGGTGAAGCCGCGCGCTTCGAGCAGCGCGACCGCCAGCGCATCGCCCATGACCAGGGCGGCGGTAGTCGAGGAGGTCGGCGCGAGGCCCAGCGGGCAGGCCTCGGCCGGCACGCTGGTATCGATGTGCACGTCGGCCAGGCGCGCCAGCGAGGAGGCGGCCTTGCCGCTCATGGCAATCAGCGGAATGCCCTGGCGCTTGATCGCCGGCACGATCATCAGCAACTCGTCGGTTTCACCCGAATGCGACAGCGCCAGCACCACATCCTTGCGGGTGATCATGCCCAGGTCGCCGTGGCTGGCCTCGGCCGGGTGCACGAAGAAGGCCGGCGTGCCGGTGGAAGCCAGCGTCGCGGCGATCTTGCGCGCGATGTGGCCGGACTTGCCCATGCCGGAGACGATCACCCGCCCGGGGCACTCGAACATCAGCTGACAGGCGCGCAGGAAGCTGGCGTCGATGCGCTCGCCAAGCGCCGCGATCGCACGCGTTTCGGTGGCGATCGCCGCCTGCGCGCTGCGCATGACCGCCAGCGCGTCGAGCTGGGGATGGCTGGGCAGGCGCGGGGTGGCGAGGAAGGAAGCATTCATGGCAGCGGGCCGGTGCGTGGGACGATGCAGGGGTAGGAGTGTGCGCCAGCCCGGCGCCAGGCTGGCAGGACGCGTGGCATGCCTGCGTTGCCTTGCGCCTCATGCTGGTTCGCGCGGTCGATTCTGCGCCGCAGCGGGATTTTCAGTACCATGCGCGCCCCGATTGTAGCCCGTCCCCGGTTCGCGTGGCGATGCGGGACAATCACCATGAGGCGATCGCGGGCTGCCGTCCGGCGGGATGGCGGCGGTCTTGCGCGTCGCACGGAGGTCTTGGAATCCATGGATCCATCCAGCATCGAACAGTTGATCCGCCAGGGCCTGCCCGAGGCCCACGTGGTGGTGCAGGGTGCCGACGGCGTACACTTCGAGGCACTGGTGGTCAGCCCGGCGTTTTCCGGCAAGCTGCCGCTGGCGCGTCATCGCATGGTTTATGCCACGCTCGGCGAACTCATGGGGGGCGCGATTCATGCGCTGTCCCTGCGGACCCTGACGCCCGAAGAACATGCACGACAGGGCTGAGGGCCGAGGGCCGGAAGGCACCTGCCGTTTCCGCTACTTCCTCCTGCCAGCACCGTCGGCTCCGCGCCAGGCCGCTCAAGCGGCGTGCGGCCCCCGGTTTTCCGTCCTCATCCCTGGATCAACATGGCCAAGATAGTCATCAATGGCGGGCAACCGCTCAACGGCGAGGTCGTCATTTCCGGCGCCAAGAACGCCGTATTGCCGATCCTTGCCGCCTGCCTGCTGGCCGACGGCCCGGTCACCATCGGCAACGTGCCGCACCTGCACGACGTGACCACCACCATGGAGCTGCTCGGCCAGATGGGCGTGCAGCTGGTGGTCGACGAGCGCATGAAGATCCAGGTCGATCCACGCACGGCGCAGAATCACTTTGCGCCCTACGACCTGGTCAAGACCATGCGCGCATCGATCCTGGTGCTCGGGCCGCTGGTGGCACGCTTCGGCGAGGCCATGGTGTCCCTGCCGGGCGGTTGCGCGATCGGTTCGCGGCCAGTGGACCTGCACCTGCGCGGTTTGCAGGCGCTGGGCGCCGAGGTCTCGGTCGAGGGCGGCTACATCCGTGCGCGGGCCAGGCGCCTGAAGGGCGCGCGCATCGTTCTCGACCTGGTCACCGTGACCGGCACCGAGAACCTGATGATGGCCGCGACCCTCGCCGAGGGCACCACCATCATCGAGAACGCTGCGCAGGAGCCGGAAGTCGTCGATCTTGCCAATTGCCTCAACGCGATGGGTGCCCGGGTCGAGGGCGCGGGCACCACCACGCTCGTCATCGAGGGCGTCGAGCGTCTGACCGGCACCAGCTACGAGGTGCTGCCTGACCGCATCGAAACCGGCACCTTCCTGGTGGCCGCCGCGATCACCGGCGGGCGCGTGATGACCAAGCACGCGCGTCCCAAGACCCTGGAGGCGGTGCTTGCCAAGCTCGAGGACGCCGGTGCGCACATCAATACCGGCGAGGACTGGATCGAACTGGACATGCGCGGCCGGCGCCCCAGGGCCGTCAACATCACCACGGCACCCTATCCGGCCTTTCCGACCGACATGCAGGCACAGTTCACCGCGCTCAACTGCGTGGCCGAAGGCGTGGGCATCATCACCGAAACCGTGTTCGAGAACCGCTTCATGCATGCCCACGAACTGCAGCGGCTCGGTGCCGACATCCAGCTCGAAGGCAATGCCGCCATCATCCGCGGCGTCGAGCACATGTCCGGTGCGCCGCTGATGGCCACCGACCTGCGTGCCTCGGCCTCGCTGGTACTGGCCGGGCTGGTGGCGCGCGGCGATACGGTGGTCGATCGCATCTACCATATCGACCGTGGCTACGAGAACATCGAGGAAAAGCTCGGCGGCCTCGGCGCCCACATCCGCCGCCTGCCCGGTTGAGGGCCGCGCGCCGACCGGCCCGGCATCGGCCGTGCCGCGCGCAGGTGCGCACGGTTGCCGGCACGGTTCAGGCGGGTGCGGGCGCGGCGCGCCAGGCCCGCAGTTCCAGGGTGATCGTGTCGCCGCCCTCTTCACGCTGCTGCATCTTCACCGGCAGCCAGCCGAGCGCGGGCGCGAACCAGTTGCGCGACTGCCTGGCACGCCGGTCGCCCGGATCGGGCAGGCGCTCCACCGCCACCGCCTCGAAGCTGCCGGCCGGCACCGTCACCGTGGCGGTGGCACCGCGCTGGTAGCGCAGTTCATCGACGCGCGTCTTGGTGGCTACCTTGTAGTCGAAGCGCCGCGCGCCACGCGCGAGGTCGGCCATGATCGCGAGGGTGACGGTCTGGCGGTCGATCAGCCCGGGTACGGTCGCATAGCTGTGGCGGGTGTCGCCGTGGCGCATCGTCACCGTGCCGCCGGCCCAATCGAAATCCGCGTGCCGGGTGCGCTGCCTGAAGCCGCCGCTCTGGCGATAGTCGTAACTCAGCGCCTCCGGACGGCCCTCGTTCCAGCGCAATCGCGTGCTCTCCACGACATGCAGGCCGGCCAGCCGCGCCAGGCCTTCGGTGCCGTGCGTCTCGCTGGTGAGCGACCAGCTGCCATCGGCGTTGGCGTGCAGGTCCAGCGTGGTACGGCCGGCTGGCTTGCCGTTGCGTGA
>JACDJC010000485.1_pt1 | contig 45823 bp, 39 predicted proteins | sample 7454191 | NCBI WGS metagenome assembly JACDJC01 (sample SAMN14253291, study PRJNA609438) | sludge metagenome | isolation source: sludge after 25d culture with pyrite and EDTA | collected 2018-12-20
CCCTGCGGCGGCACGCCGCGCGGCTGCAGGCCCTGCGGCGACCGGGCCGCGCGGCGCTGGCCTCAGCGGGACTGCGCGAGCATCTCGCGCGCGTGCCTGCGGGTGGTCGCGGTGATGTCGGCGCCGCCGAGCATGCGCGCGATCTCGTCGACGCGGGCGGTGCGCCCGAGCGGCTCGATCACGCTGACCGTCGTCGCGCCGACGGTGTTCTTCGTCACGCGCCAGTGCCGGTGGGCTTTCGCCGCGACCTGCGGCAGGTGGGTGACGCACAGCACCTGGCGCGACTGTCCGAGCGAGCGCATCAGCTCTCCGACCGCATCGGCCACGGCTCCGCCGACGCCGGCGTCGGCTTCGTCGAAGACGAGCGTCGGCACCGGGTCGGCCTGCGCCGCCACCGTCGTGATCGCCAGCGCGATGCGCGACAGCTCGCCGCCCGAGGCGATCTTCGCCAGCGCGCGCGGGGTGGATCCGGCGTGCGCGGCGACCCGGAACTCGACGTTGTCGGTGCCCGAGGCCGAAGCTTCGCCCGCTTCGATCACGACCTCGACGCGCCCGCCCTTCATTCCGAGCGTCGTGACGTGGCGGGTGACGCCTTCGGCCAGCCGCGTCGCCGCTTCGCGGCGCCGCTGCGTCAGCTGCGCGGCGAGCGCATCGTAGGCGCCACGCGCCAGCGCGGCGTGCTGGCGCAGCGCGTCGACGTCCTGCGCGGCGTCGAGCGCCTGCACGCGTTGACGCAACCGCAGGCATTCGTCGTGCAGCTCCTGCGGTGCAAGCCGCAGCTTGCGCGCGGCCGAGAACAGCGCACCCACGCGCGCGTCGACCTGGTCGAGGCGCTGCGGATCGAGGTCGACGCGAGAAGCGTATTCGCGCAGCGCAGACGCGGCCTCCGAAACCTGGATCGCCGCGCTGTCGAGCAGCGCGAGCGGCTCCGAGAGCGCGTCGTCGATCGCCGCCAGCGCACGCAGCCGCTGCACGCAGCGGTGCAACTGCGCGAGCAGCGCGTCGTCGCGGTCGGCCAGCGTTTCGGCGGCCGCGCCCGCGCCTTCGACCAGCGAGGCCGCGTGCGACAGTCGCTTCTGCTCGGCCTCGAGCGTCTCCCATTCGTCGCGTTCGACGCGCAGCGGCTCGAGCTCGCCGAGCTGCCATTCGAGCCGCTCGCGTTCGAGCGCCCGTTCGCGGGCGCCGTGCTCGGCGGCATCGACCGCGCGCAGCGCCGCGCGCCAGTCGGCGAAGGCCGCCGCCACCGAGTCGACGAGCGCGTCGAGGCCGCCGAAGCCGTCGAGCAGGCGCCGCTGGCCGTCGGCGCGCAGCAGCGCCTGCGATGCGTGCTGGCCGTGAATCTCCACCAGCCGCTCGCCGATCTCGCGCAGCAGCGCCGCCGTCGACGGATGGCCGTTGACGAAAGCGCGCGAGCGCCCGTCGGCGTCGACGACGCGACGAAGCAGCACGAGGCCTGCATCGCCCTGTAGCGCGCGCTCGCCGAGCCAGTCGTCCAGTGCCGCGTTGCTGCGGAATTCGGCTGCGATGTCGGCGCGCTCGCAGCCCTCGCGCACGACGCCGGCGTCGGCGCGGCCGCCGAGCGCGAGCAACAGCGCGTCGAGCAGGATCGACTTGCCGGCGCCGGTCTCGCCCGACAGCACGGTGAAGCCGTTTCCGAACGACAGCTCGGCCGAATCGACGATGACGAAGTTCTCGAGGCGAAGGCGCAGCAGCATCGGGACGAAGCGAAGGCGGCCGAGTTCAGCGCTGGATGTCGCGCAGCGTGGGCAGTTCGTGCCAGTTCAGCTTGCCGCGCAGCGTGGCGAAATAGCTGTAGTCGGGCGGATGCAGGAAGCGCGTGCGGAAGGGCGCGCGTTGCACGACGATGTCGTCGCCGACGTGCAGGTCGTTGAAGACCTGCATGTCGCCGGCCACGCGCGGCTCGCGTCCGTCGATCACGCGCACGGTGATCGTGACGTCGTCGGGCAGTACGATCGGCCGGTTCGACAGCGACTGCGGAGCCACCGGCACCAGCACGATTCCCTGCACCTGCGGATGCAGGATCGGCCCGTTCGCCGACAGCGCATAGGCGGTCGAGCCGGTGGGCGTGGCGATGATCAGCCCGTCGGCGCGCTGGCTGTACATGTAGTGGTCGTCGACGTGCACCTGCAGTTCGATCATGCCGGTGCGCGACGAGCGGTTGACGACGACGTCGTTCAGCGCCAGCTCGCTCCAGACGATTTCCTGGCCGCGCACCACGCGCGCGGTGAGCAGCGTGCGCTCCTCGGACGCGTAGTCGCCCTCGAGAATGGAAACGAGCGCCTGCCGCCAGCTGCCCAGGCCGATGTCGGTGATGAAGCCGAGCCGGCCCGCGTTGATGCCGACCAGCGGCACCTCGCGACGCGAGAGCGCGCGCGCTGCGCCGAGCATCGTCCCGTCGCCGCCGAGCGCGATGGCGAGGTCGGCTTCGTCGCCGATGCGCTCGATGCCGGCGACTTCGAAGTCGCGCGCGCCGCCGGCCGCCGCCGTGCGCTCCTCGACCAGCACGCAGACGTCGCGCGCACGCAGGAAGGCCGCGATGGCGAACAGCGCCTCGGCGACCTCCTCCGACTGCCAGCGCCCGATCAGCGCGACGCGTTCGAACGCATTCTTCATGCGTCGAATTAGAGCATAGCCCGCCAGGCGTGCGGCGCGCGCGACGCGGCGCCTGCGCATGGGCCGTACGGTCGAGTCGCGTCGGGCACCGGACTTGCAACGCCCGGCGCCGCCCATACAATGAAGGAATGCTCGACGATCGCGCCCGCATCCTCCTGAAGACGCTGATCGAGCGTTACATCGCCGACGGCCAGCCGGTGGGTTCGCGCACGTTGTCGCGTCACTCGGGGCTCGACCTGTCGCCGGCCACCGTGCGCAACGTGATGGCCGACCTCGAGGAAATGGGCCTGATCACCAGCCCGCACACGTCGGCCGGACGCATCCCGACGCCGCGCGGCTACCGTTTCTTCGTCGACACGCTGCTCGTGGTCGAGCCGCTGCCGGGCGACGAAGCCGAGCAGCTGCACGGCCGCCTGCACGCCGACGAGCCGCAGCGCGTGCTGTCGGTCGCCGCGTCGTTGCTGTCCAACCTGTCGCATTTCGCCGGCGTCGTCATGACGCCGCGGCGCGCCACCATGTTCCGCCAGATCGAGTTCCTGCGGCTGTCCGAGGGGCGCGTGCTGCTGATCATCGTGACGCCCGACGGCGGGGTGCAGAACAGCATCCTGGCGACGCATCGCGACTACTCGCGCGACGAGCTCTCCGAGGCGGCGAACTACATCAACGCGCGTTTTGCCGGCGTCGACTTCGACGAGATCCGGCGGCGCCTGCACTCCGAACTCGCGTCGCTGCGCGACGACATCACCGCGTTGATGCACAAGGCGGTCGAGGCGAGCACCCGCAGGCTCACCGAAGGCGACGACCCGCTCGTCATCTCGGGCGAGCGCAACCTGTTCGGGCTGGCCGACCTCAACGACACGTCACGGCTGCGCCGCCTGTTCGACCTGTTCGAGCGCAAGACGGGCTTGCTGCAGCTGCTCGACGCGTCCAGCCGCGCCGACGGCGTGCAGATCTTCATCGGCGGCGATTCCGAACTGCTGCCGGTGGACCAGCTCAGCGTCGTCGTCGCGCCCTACGAATCCGACGGCCGCATCATCGGCACGCTGGGCGTCATCGGGCCGAGCCGGATGGCTTACGAACGCGTGATCCCGATCGTCGACATCACCGCGAAGCTGGTGTCGTCGGCGCTCAGCCAGCACGGATAAGCGCCCGCGCGTGCCCGCCGCGTCTTCGGCCGAACGATCTTCCGGCGCCGCATGCACGGGCGTGCTGCTCGTGCAGCTGGGCACCCCCGACGCTCCGACGGCCCCGGCGCTGCGCCGCTACCTGCGCGAATTCCTCGGCGACCCGCGCGTCGTGGAGCTCCCGCGCATCGCCTGGACGCCGATCCTGTACGGCTTCGTGCTGCCGCTGCGGCCGGCCCGATCGGCGCGAAAGTACGCGGCGATCTGGACCGACGAAGGTTCGCCGCTGCTCGTCTACACGCGCCGGCAGGCGAGCCTGCTGCGCGGTGCGCTCGGCGAGCGCGGCCACGCGCTCGAGGTCGCGTTCGCGATGCGCTACGGCAATCCGTCGATCGCCTCGGTGTTGCGCGAGATGCGCGCCCGAGGTCTCGATCGCCTGCTCGTCGTGCCGATGTATCCGCAGTACTCGGCATCGACCACCGCCACCGCCTTCGACGCGATCGCGCGCGAGTTGCAGGGCTGGCGCGTGCAGCCGGCGCTGCGCTTCGTGCGCGATTTCCACGACGACGACGGCTACGTCGACGCGCTCGCCAGCCGTGTGCGCGCGCACTGGGAGCGCGAGGGCCGCGGCGAACGGCTGCTGATGAGCTTTCACGGCATTCCGCGTCGCGTCGTCGCGCTGGGCGACCCCTATGAGCGCCAGTGCCGCAGCACCGGCGAGCGTCTCGCCCGGCGCCTGCAGCTGGCCGACGACGAGTGGACGCTGACCTTCCAGTCGCGCTTCGGCCCGGCCGAATGGCTGCAGCCGTACACCGCGCCTACGCTGGTCGCGCTCGCGCAAGGCGGCACGCGCCGGGTCGACGTCATCTGTCCGGGCTTCGTCGCCGACTGCCTCGAGACGCTCGAGGAAATCTCGATCGAGGCGCGCAAGAGCTTCGTCGACGCCGGCGGTGAAGCCTTCGCGTACGTGCCCGCGCTGAACGACTCGCCGGGCTTCGTCGACGCGCTCGCGTCGATCGTCGAGCGCAACCTGCAGGGTTGGGCGACGATGCGCTGACGCCCGGGCAGCGGCCGGCTTCGGTCGCTATGCCTTCGGTGGAATGCGCAGCAACTGCCCCGGATAGATCTTGTCGGGATCCTCGAGCATCGGCCGGTTCGCCTCGAAGATCCGCTGGTACGCGTTGGCGTCGCCGTACTGCTCCTTCGCGATTTTCGAGAGCGTGTCGCCCTTGACGACCGTGTGGAACTTCGCTTCCGGCTCCGGATTCTTCACGGTCAACCGATCGACCACCTTCGCGACACCGGCGACGTTGCCGCAGCACAGCAGGATCTTCTCGCGCGTGGCCTGGTCGGCGACAGTGCCCGAGACGGTGACCGTCTCGTCGGCGCCGTCGAAGGCGACGTTCAGGTCTTCTGCGTCGAGCTTCATCGCGTGGATGTAATCGGTGATCGCCTGTGCGGCCTTGCGATCGTCCGCATCGGCGTCGCCCGACGCCGAAGCCGCTCGGGTCTCGCCGGCGCCGGCGGCTTTCGCTTCGCCGCGTCCGAACAATTTCTCGCCGGCTTCCCGGATGAAAGAAAGTACGCCCATGATCCTTCCCCTGCTTCGAAAGCGCCCACAGTACGCGGCGCGCACGCGCGCCGGGGCAAATCCCGACGCCCGCGGGGGGGCGGCGCGCGCTGCGGCGACCGGGCGGCGGATCGGCGCTGGCAATCGCGGGGCTTGAAATCGTTGCGGCGTGCCCCGAAATCGTCTTTTTGCCGGCCTGGTCGCTCACGCGGCCGTCTCGGCCTGCACGCATCCCGACACTGGAATTTCGCACTGGAGAATCCGGAGTGACACCCGATACGCCTGCGCGCACCGACGGCGACCTGCCGAAGCAGCCCTCGTCGCGCGACGACGACCGAACGAACGCTGCGCTCGCCGCGGGCGAGCGCAGCGAAACCGAAGCCGCCGATCGCCCGCAACCGGGTGCCGATGCCGGCGCCGACGGCGAAGCGAGCCGGCGGGTGGCGGAGGCCGAGCGCAAGCTCGCCGAAACGCACGAACGGTATCTGCGCGCGGTCGCCGAGGTCGAGAACGTGCGCCGGCGCGCGCAGGAAGACGTCGCCCGCGCGCAGAAATTCGGCATCGAGGCGTTCGCCGAGAGCCTGCTGCCGGTGAAAGACAGCCTCGAACTGGCGCTGTCCGCCGATGCGCCCGACCTCGAGAACATGAAGGAGGGCGTCGGCGCCACGCTGCGCCTGCTGTCGAGCGCCTTCGAGAAGAATCGGCTGGTCGAGATCGACCCGCAGGGCGAGAAGTTCGACCCCAATCTGCATCAGGCGATCTCGACGGTTCCCGCCTCGGGTACGCAGCCGCCGGTGGCGCCCGGACACGTCGCTCACGTGCTGCAGAAGGGCTACCTGATCGCCGATCGCGTCCTGCGCCCGGCGCTCGTCACCGTCGTGCAGGACTGAGAACCCGCGCGGGGTCGGTCGCACGGGCGCTTGAATTCGACCTCGCACAGTCGCATCTACGTCAACGAACAATCTCTCATCGAGGAAATCGAAATGGCCAAGATCATCGGCATCGACCTGGGCACGACGAATTCGTGCGTCGCCATCATGGAAGGCAACAAGCCGAAGGTGATCGAGAATTCGGAAGGCGCCCGCACGACGCCGTCGATCGTCGCCTACCTGGAGGACGGCGAGATCCTTACCGGCGCGCCCGCCAAGCGGCAGGCGGTCACGAACCCGAAGAACACGCTGTTCGCGATCAAGCGCCTGATCGGCCGCAAGTTCGACGAGAAGGAAGTCCAGAAGGACATCCACCTGATGCCCTACCAGATCGTGCGCGCCGACAACGGCGACGCGTGGGTGCAGGTGCGCGACAAGAAACTCGCCCCGCCGCAGGTCTCGGCCGAGGTGCTGCGCAAGATGAAGAAAACCGCCGAGGACTATCTCGGCGAGACGGTCACCGAGGCGGTGATCACCGTTCCCGCGTACTTCAACGACAGCCAGCGCCAGGCCACGAAGGACGCCGGCCGCATCGCCGGGCTCGAAGTGCGCCGCATCATCAACGAGCCGACCGCGGCCGCGCTCGCCTTCGGTCTCGACAAGGGCGGCGGCAAGGATCGGAAAGTGGCGGTCTACGACCTCGGCGGCGGCACTTTCGACATCTCGATCATCGAGATGGCCGACGTCGACGGCGAGAAGCAGTTCGAAGTGCTGTCGACCAACGGCGACACGTTCCTCGGCGGCGAAGACTTCGACCAGCGCATCATCGACTACGTCATCGGCGAGTTCAAGAAGGACGCCGGCGTCGACCTGTCGAAAGACGTGCTCGCGCTGCAGCGGCTGAAGGAGGCCGCCGAGAAGGCCAAGATCGAACTGTCGTCGAGCCAGCAGACCGACCTGAACCTGCCGTACATCACGGCCGATGCCAGCGGTCCGAAGCACCTGAACATGAAGCTCACGCGCGCCAAGCTCGAGGCGCTGGTCGAGGAGCTGATCGACCGCACGATCGAACCGTGCCGCGTCGCGCTGAAAGACGCCGGGCTGAAGGCGTCGGAAGTCGACGACGTCATCCTCGTCGGCGGCATGACGCGCATGCCGAAGGTGCAGGACAAGGTCCGCGAGTTCTTCGGCAAGGAAGCGCGCAAGGACGTCAACCCCGACGAGGCGGTGGCGGTGGGCGCGGCGATCCAGGGCTCGGTGCTCTCGGGCGAGCGCAAGGACGTGCTGCTGCTCGACGTCACGCCGCTGTCGCTGGGCATCGAGACGCTCGGCGGCGTGATGACGAAGATGATCCAGAAGAACACCACGATCCCGACGAAGTTCTCGCAGGTGTTCTCCACCGCCGACGACAACCAGCCTGCGGTGACGATCAAGGTGTTCCAGGGCGAACGCGAAGTCGCGTCGGGCAACAAGCTGCTCGGCGAGTTCAACCTCGAGGGAATCCCGCCGGCGGCGCGCGGCACGCCGCAGATCGAGGTCACCTTCGACATCGACGCCAACGGCATCCTGCACGTGTCGGCCAAGGACAAGGCCACCGGCAAGGAGAACAAGATCACGATCAAGGCGAACTCGGGCCTCACCGAGGCCGAGATCGACAAGATGGTGCGCGACGCCGAGTCGCATGCCGCCGAGGACCACCAGCGCGTCGAGCTGACGAACGCGCGCAACCAGGCCGACGCGATGGTGCATTCGGTGAGAAAATCGCTCGCCGAGCACGGCGAGAAGATCGACGCTGCCGAGAAGTCGAAGATCGAGGACGCGATCGCGGCGGCCGAGGAGTCGTTGAAGTCCGACGACAAGGCCGACATCGAGGCGAAGACGCAGGCGCTGATGGCCGCATCGCAAAAGCTCGGCGAACTGATGTACGCGCAACAGCAGCCGGGCGGCCCGGCCGGCGGCGCCCAGTCCGCAGCGGAAGGCCAGCAGGCCGGCACCGGCCAGTCACGCGCGTCGGCCGACGACGACGTGGTCGATGCCGACTTCAAGGAAGTGAAGCGGGATTGAGGCGGCCCTTCATCCTTCACTCGATTCATGAAACGCGACTACTACGACATCCTCGGCGTATCCCGGACGGCCACCGACGACGAGCTGAAGAAGGCCTATCGCAAGCTCGCGATGAAGCACCACCCGGACCGCAATCCGGACAGCCGTGACGCCGAGGCGCGTTTCAAGGAGGCGAAGGAGGCCTACGAGATCCTTTCCGACCCGGCCAAGCGCGAAGCCTACGACCGTTTCGGACACGCCGGCGTCGATCCGAACGCCGGCGGCTTCGCCGGTGCGCAGGGTTTCGGCGGCTTCGCCGACGTGTTCGGCGACATCTTCGGCGACATCTTCGGCGGCGCGCAGCGCCCGGGCGGACGCAGCAACGTCTATCGCGGCGCCGACCTGCGCTACGCGATGGAGATCACGCTCGAGCAGGCCGCCTCGGGTTACACCTCCGAGATTCGCGTGCCGGGCTGGGAGAACTGCGAGACCTGCCACGGTTCGGGCGCCAAGCCGGGCACCCGGCCGAAGACCTGTCACAGCTGCGGCGGCCAGGGTTCGGTGCGCGTGCAGCAGGGCTTCTTCTCGATCCAGCAGACCTGCCCCACCTGTCGCGGAAGCGGACAGGTGATTCCCGACCCGTGCACTGCCTGCGACGGCGTCGGGCGCGTGAAGAAGAGCAAGACGCTCGAGGTGAAGATTCCCGCCGGCATCGACGACGGGATGCGCATCCGCTCGAGCGGCAACGGCGAGCCGGGAATCAACGGCGGGCCGCCGGGGGACCTCTACGTCGAGATTCGCGTCAAGGAGCACGACGTCTTCAAGCGCGACGGCGACGACCTGCACTGCGAAGTGCCGGTATCGGTGGCCACTGCCGCGCTCGGGGGCATCGTCGAAATCCCCACGCTCGACGGCGGCGCCGAGATCGAGCTGCCCGAAGGCACGCAGACCGGCAAGCAGTTCCGGCTGCGCGGCAAGGGCATCAAGGGGCTGCGCGCGAGCTACCCGGGCGATCTGTACGCGCACGTGCTCGTCGAGACGCCGGTGCGGCTCACCGAACGGCAAAAGGAGCTGATGCGCGAGCTCGACGCGTCGTTGAAGGACCCGAAGCACAGCCCGCAGACGAAGAACTGGATGGACCGGGTCAAGGAGTTCTTCCAGTGATCTCCCCGGCGTGAAGCTCGGCTTCCTCGGCGCAGCGGACACCGTCACCGGTTCGCGCTTCCTGCTCGAGACCGGTGAAGCGAAGCTGCTCGTCGACTGTGGCCTGTTCCAGGGCTTCAAGAAGCTGCGCCAGCGCAACTGGTCGGCGTTCCCGGTGGCGCCCGCGTCGATCGACGCGGTGGTGCTGACGCACGCGCACCTCGATCACTCCGGCTGGCTGCCCGCGCTGGTGCGCGAAGGCTTTCGCGGGCCGATCCACGCTACCGAGGGCACGCGCGAGCTCGCCGGGCTTTTGCTGCGCGACAGCGCGCGGCTGCAGGAGGAGGAGGCCGAGTTCGCGAACCGGCACGGCTTCTCCAGGCACAGTCCGGCGTTGCCGTTGTACGAGAGCGCCGACGTCGAGCGCGCGCTCGCGCGCTTCCACGTGCAGCGCTTCGGACCTGCCTTCGATCTGAACGGCGAGCTGCGCGCACGCTTCGTTGCGGCGGGCCATCTGCTCGGCGCGGCCAGCGTCGTCCTGCAGCGCGACGGCCGCACGCTCGTCTTCAGCGGCGACATCGGTCGCAACGAAGATTTCGTGATGCGCGCGCCGCAGGTGCCCGAGTTCGCCGACACGCTGGTCATCGAATCCACGTATGGCGACCGCCGGCACGCGTCGATCGACGAAGCGCTGGAGCAACTCGCCGCCGTGATCCGCGACACGGCCGCACGCGGCGGCACCGTCCTGATCCCGTCCTTCGCGGTGGGCCGGGCCCAGTCGCTGCTCGTCGCGCTGCATCGACTGCGCGAGAACGGGTCGATTCCGAAGCTGCCGGTCTATCTCGACAGTCCGATGGCGATCGACGCGACGCGCCTGTACCGACGCTTCAACGCCGATCATCGGCTCGGCGACGCCGAGTGCGAGGCGATCTTTCGCGGCGTGCGTTTCGTGAACACGCCCGACGAGTCGAAGCGGCTCGCGCAGCTGCGCGTTCCCACGATCCTGCTTTCCGCCAGCGGCATGGCGACCGGCGGGCGCGTGCTGCATCACCTGAAGCGCCTGCTGCCCGATCCGGCGAACCACGTCGTCTTTGCCGGCTTCCAGGCGGGCGGAACGCGCGGCGCGCACCTGGTGGGCGGTGCGCGCGAGGTGAAGATCCACGGCGAATGGCATCCGGTGAATGCGTCGGTGACGCAACTCGACGGCTTCTCGGCGCACGCCGACGCCGACGAACTGCTCGACTGGATGCGGCGGCTGCGCCGCGCGCCCGGGCAGGTCTACGTCGTGCACGGCGAGCCCGAGGCGGCCGATCGGCTGCGGCATCGCATCGTCGAGGAACTCGGCTGGCGCGCGCGCGTGCCCGAGCACGGCGAGACGGTCGACGTGCCGCTCTGAATCGCGTCGCCCGCGGGCGGCCGGCGGCGGCCCGGATCTTTTCCGGCGCCCCCCTTCGCTGCCCTTCGCCCGGCGCCGATGGACATCGCGGCGCTGGTACAGTCGGGGCGATGGAACCCGTCTCGTTTCGCCGCCCGGTGGGCCAGCGCAAAGGGCGCCAGGTGCAGCCCGAGGCGCGCGCGCGCCTCGATGCGCTGTTCGGCGACGCGCCGATGCAGCGCGAGCTGCTGATCGAGCACCTGCATCGGATCCAGGACGCCGAAGGCCACCTGCCGGCCGCGCTGCTGGCTGCGCTCGCCGAGCGAATGCGGCTGTCGCAGGCCGAGGTCTTCGAGGTGGCAAGCTTCTATCACCACTTCGATGTCGTGCTCGAAGGCGAGCCGGCGCCGGCGGCGCTCACGGTTCGCGTGTGCGAGTCGCTGTCGTGCGAGATGGCCGGCGCTCGTGCGCTGATCGACGCGCTGGCCGCGCGCAGCGGGCCACGGTTGCGCGTGCAGCCGGTGCCCTGCGTGGGCCGCTGCGCCGAAGCGCCGGTGGCGGTCGTCGGACAGCGACCGGTGGCGCCGGCCAGCGTCGAGCGCATCGAGGCGGCGATCGACGACGGCGAGCGAAGCTGCCCGGTGCCCGACCCCAGGCAAGGCGCGATTCCCGGCTTCGGCGACTATGCCGCCTATCGCGCGAACGGCGGCTACCGGCGGCTCGGGCTCGTGCTCGCCGAGTCTTCGCAGCGCGAGCGCGCGCTCGCCGAACTCGATTCGGCGGCGTTGCGAGGCCTGGGCGGCGCCGGATTCCCGGTCGCGCGCAAGTGGCGGGCGGTGGCAGCGCAGCCGGGCCCGCGCCTGCTCGTCGTCAACGCCGACGAGGGCGAACCGGGCACCTTCAAGGACCGCCATTACCTCGAGGGCGCACCGCACCGCGTGCTCGAGGGAATGCTGGTCGCCGCGGCGGTCGTCGGTTGCGACGCCTGCTACCTCTACCTGCGCGACGAATACGCCGGCGTACGCGCCTTGCTCGAGCGCGAGATCGACGCGCTGCGCGCCGACCCGCCGGTGCACGCAACGCTTCCCGCAATCCATTTGCGGCGCGGCGCCGGCGCCTACATCTGCGGCGAGGAGAGCGCGCTCATCGAGTCGATCGAGGGCAAGCGCGGGATGCCGCGGCTGCGTCCCCCCTACGTCGCCGAGGTCGGACTCTTCGGTCGCCCGACGCTCGTGCACAACGTCGAGACCTTGTACTGGGTTGCGACGATCGTCGAGCGCGGCGGCGCGTGGTTCGCCTCACACGGGCGGCGCGCACGGCGGGGCCTGCGCACGTTCTCGGTGTCGGGACGCGTGCGCGAACCGGGCGTGAAGCTGGCGCCGGCCGGCATCAGTCTGCGCGAACTGGTCGACGAGCACTGCGGCGGCATGGCGCCGGGTCACGAGTTGTACGCGTGGCTGCCCGGCGGCGCCTCCGGCGGCATCCTGCCGGCGGCGCTCGCCGACGAGCCGCTCGATTTCGACACGCTGCAGCCGCACGGCGCCTTCATCGGCTCGGCGGCGATCGTCGTGCTGTCGCAGCACGACTCGGCGGCCGACGCGGCGCGCAACCTGATGGCGTTCTTTCGCAGCGAGTCGTGCGGGCAGTGCACGCCGTGCCGCGTCGGCACCGCCAAGGCGCTCGAGCGCATGCGCCAGCCGCTTTGGGACGCGCCGCTGCTCGGCGAGCTTTCCGGCACGATGATCGACGCGTCGATCTGCGGCCTGGGCCAGGCGGCGCCGAATCCGATGCGCTCGGTGCTGCGCTGGTTCGCGCACGAGGTGCAGCACGCAGAGGCAGCCGCGAACGATCGTGCCGCCGACGAGCGGGGAATCGCGCCGTGACCGCGGGCCGAGCGTCGAGTCGCGCCCTGACCGCAAACGAAGGTGCGGCGATCGACTTCGAACTCGACGGTCGCGCGATCGACGCGCGCGCGGGCGAGACGATCTACGAGGCGGCCCGTCGGCACGGAACGACGATCCCGACGCTGTGCCGGCACGAAGGCTACCGGCCCGACGGCAACTGCCGCGCCTGCGTCGTCGAGATCGACGGCGAGCGCGTGCTCGCGCCGTCGTGCTGCCGCGCGCCGTCGGCCGGCATGAAGGTGCGCAGCGCCAGCACGCGCGCGCGCGCCGCGCAGCGGATGGTCGTCGAACTGCTGCTGGCCGATGCGCCGTCCGCGCCGCGTCGCGACGATTCCGAGCTCGCGCACTGGGCGCGCGAACTCGGCGTGACGCGTTCGCGCTTCGCCGCGCGCGAGCAGCCGCGCGCCGATTTCAGCCACCCCGCGATCGCCGTGCAACTCGATGCCTGCATCCAGTGCACGCGCTGCGTGCGCGCGTGCCGCGAGGAGCAGGCCAACGACGTCATCGGCTACGCCGGTCGCGGCGACGCCTCGCGCATCGTCTTCGATTTCGGCGACCCGATGGGCGCATCGACCTGTGTCGGCTGCGGCGAATGCGTGCAGGCTTGCCCGACCGGGGCGCTGATGCCGCGGCTGCTCGGCGAAGTCGACGCACCGGCGCGGCCCGGCGACGTCGCGCCGCGAGCGGCCGACCGTCGCGTCGATTCGCTGTGCCCGTTCTGCGGCGTGGGCTGCCAGCTCACGTACCACGTCTCGGGCAACCGCATCCGTTACGTCGAGGGCCGAAACGGCCCGGCCAACCACGGCCGGCTGTGCGTCAAAGGGCGATTCGGCTTCGATTACGCCGCCAGCCGCGAACGGCTCGACGTGCCGCTCGTGCGCCGCGAAGGTGCGCCGAAGAACGCCGACTTCGGCCGCGTGCCCTCCGACTGGCGCGACCAGTTCCGCGAGGCGACCTGGGACGAGGCGCTCGGGCGAGCCGCGACGGGCCTGGCGCACATCCGCGACGGCGCCGGCGCGAACGCGCTGGCCGGCTTCGGTTCGGCCAAGGGCAGCAACGAGGAGGCGTACCTGTTCCAGAAGCTCGTGCGCACCGGCTTCGGAACCAACAACGTCGATCACTGCACGCGCCTGTGCCATGCGTCGTCGGTGGCAGCGCTGCTCGAGGGCATCGGCTCGGGCGCGGTTTCGAATCCGGTCTCCGACGTGCTGAAGGCCGACTTCGTGCTCGTCATCGGCTCGAATCCCACGGTGAACCACCCGGTCGCGGCGACCTGGATCAAGAACGCGGCGCGTCGCGGAACCACGCTCGTCGTGGCCGATCCGAAGCGCAACGAACTCGCGCGGCATGCCTCCACCGTCCTGCAGTTCACGCCGGGCGCCGACGTCGCGTTGCTCGATGCGATGCTGCACGCGATCGTCTTCGGCGGCTTCGTCGATCGGGGGTTCGTCGCCGCGCGCACCGCCGACTTCGAGGCGCTGCGCGAGCGCCTGGCGCCGTTCAGTCCCGAGCGCATGGCGCCGCTTTGCGGCATCGATGCGCAAACGATCCGGGCGGTCGCACAGCAGTACGCGACGAGCCGCGCGTCGATGATCCTCTGGGGCATGGGCGTCTCGCAGCACGTGCACGGCACCGACAACGCGCGCTGCCTGATCGCGCTGGCGCTCGCCACCGGCCAGATCGGACGTCCCGGTGCCGGCCTGCACCCGTTGCGCGGACAGAACAATGTGCAGGGTGCCTCCGACGTCGGCCTCATCCCGATGATGCTGCCCGACTACGCCCGCGTCGACGACGAGCGCGTCGCCGAGCGCTTCGAGCGGCTGTGGGGCACGCGCATCGATCGCCGCCCGGGGCTGACCGTCGTCGAGATCCTGCAGGCCGCCGCCGAGCGGCGCATCCGCGGGCTGTACGTGATGGGCGAGAACCCGGCGATGTCCGATCCCGACCTGCGCCATGCACGGCAGGCGCTCGCCGCGCTCGAGCTGCTCGTCGTGCAGGACATCTTCCCGACCGAGACCGCGTACCTGGCCGACGTGATCCTGCCCGCTTCGGCCTTTCCCGAGAAGAGCGGAACCTTCACGAACACCGACCGGATGGTGCAGCTTGCCCGCAAGGCGATCGAGCCGCCCGGGCAGGCGCGCGCCGATCTCGACATCCTCGTGGCGATGGCGCGCGGCCTCGGGCTCGAATGGCGTTATTCGCATCCGCGCGAGGTGTTCGAGGAAATGCGCGCCTCGATGGACTCGATCCGGGGCATCGACTGGGATCGCCTCGAGCGCGAGGGCAGCGTCACCTATCCGTGCACGTGCGCCGACGATCCGGGCCAGCCGGTCGTGTTCCGCGAGCGCTTCCCCACGCCCAGCGGGCGCGGGCGCTTCGTTGCCGCGGCGCCCGGCGCGCCGGCCGAGTCGCCCGACGCCGACTTCCCGTTCGTGCTCACCACGGGCCGGCAGCTCGAGCACTGGCACACGGGGGCGATGACGCGGCGGGCGCAGGCGCTCGATTCGATCGAACCCGAAGCGACGGCGTCGATGCACCCGCACGACCTCGCTCGCCTGGGACTGCAGGCCGGAATGCGCGTGCGCATCGCCTCGCGGCGCGGCGAGATCGCGCTCGCCGTGCGCGAGGACGACGGCGTGGCTCCCGGTTGCGTGTTCGTGCCGTTCGCGTATGCGGAGGCGGCGGCCAACGTGCTGACGCACCCGCAACTGGATCCTTTCGGCAAGATCCCCGGCTTCAAGTACTGCGCCGTGGCGATCGAGCCGTTGTTCGAACGCGCGTAGCGCTGCCGGAGGATCGCGGCGTCGAGCCGCCACGCGACTTGGCCTTCGCGCTTCCACTTCGCGCTTCCACTTCGCGCTTCCAGTATCCTCCTGCTGACCTGTCGTTTTCCCCATCGTGCGTCTTTCCATGGCCAGCAACACAACCGAATTCGCCCGCGCGTGCCGCGTGCTCGTCGGCGGCGTGAATTCCGCCGTGCGCGCGTTTCGCGCCGTCGGCGGCACGCCGCGCTTCATCGACCGCGCCGAGGGCGCCTACCTGTGGGATGTCGAGGGCAAGCGCTACATCGACTACCTCGGCTCCTGGGGTCCGATGATTGCCGGCCACGCGCATCCGCACGTCGTCGAGGCGGTCGAGCGCGCCGCGCGCCGCGGCCTGTCGTTCGGTGCGCCGAACGTGCTCGAGAGCGAGCTTGCCGAGCGCATCTGCGCGCTGTTCGCGCAGGTCGAGCGCGTGCGCTTCACCAGCTCGGGCACCGAGTCGACGATGTCGGCGCTGCGCCTGGCGCGCGGCTTCACCGGGCGCGACGAAATCGTCAAGTTCGAGGGCTGCTATCACGGCACCGGCGACAGCCTGCTCGTGAAAGCGGGCTCGGGCGCGCTCGCCTTCGGCACGCCGAGTTCCGCCGGCGTGCCCGACAGCGTCGCGCGGCACACGCTCGTGGCCACCTTCAACGACATCGACAGCGTCGCCGAACTCTTCGACACGCACCCGAACGCGATCGCCTGCGTCATCGTCGAACCGATCGCCGGCAACATGAACCTCGTGATGCCGCAGCCGGGCTTTCTCGAGGCGCTGCGCAAACTGTGCGACGACCACGGCGCGCTGCTGATCTTCGACGAGGTGATGAGCGGATTTCGCGTCGCGCACGGCGGTGCGCAGGCGCGCTGCGACGTCGTCCCCGATCTGGTCACTTTCGGCAAGGTGATCGGCGGCGGCATGCCGGTCGGCGCGATCGGCGGACCGGCGCGCATCATGGAGCGCTTCTCGCCGATGGGGCCGGTCTACCAGGCCGGAACGCTGTCGGGCAATCCGATCGCGATGGCGGCAGGGCTCGCCACGCTCGACCTCGTTGCGCAACCGGGCTTCTACGAGCGCCTCGAGGCGCTGGGCGAGCGGCTCGTCGGCGGGCTGAACCATGTCGCCCGCGAAGCCGGCGCGGCACTCAGCGCCCAGCATGTCGGCGCGCTCGCCGGCCTGTACCTGCTGCCGTCGCCGCCCACCGACTTCGCGCAGACGCAGACGCAGGACGTCGAGCGCTTCAAGCGCTTCTACCATGCGATGCTCGACGAAGGCGTCTACCTGCCTCCGTCGCCGGTCGAAGCGTTCTTCTTTTCCGGCGTGCACACCGACAGCGACATCGACGCGACGATCGCCGCCGCCCGTCGCGCACTCGCGGCGAGCGCCTGATCGTGTCCTCGCACGCCGCTTCGCGCTCGTCGTACCTCGGCGTGCTGTTCTTCGGCTGCGCGATCCTGGTAATTTCCACCGGCGTTCGCTCGTCGTTCGGCCTTTTCCTGCCGGAGATGACGCAGGCGCGCGGCTGGTCGCGCGAGACCTTCTCGCTGGCGATCGCGCTGCAGAACCTGATGTGGGGATTGGGCGGCTCGTTTCTCGGCGCGATGGCCGACAAGTACGGCTCGATGCGTACGCTGCTGCTCGGCGGCGTGCTCTACGTCGTCGGCTTCCTCGGCATGGCGTGGGCCGAGACCGGCACCGGCCTGTCGCTGTCGGCCGGCGTCGTGATGGGCGTGGCGATCGGCGGCACCAGTTTCGGCATCGTGCTCGCGACGCTCGGTCGCGTCGTTCCGGCGCACCGGCGCAGCCTCGCCTTCGGCGTGGGCGTGGCCGCAGGCTCCTTCGGCCAGTTCCTGTTCCTGCCGCTCGCCGGACAACTGATCGTGCGCATCGGCTGGCAGCAGGCGCTGCTCGCGCACGCAGCGATCGCGGCGCTCATCGTCGTCCTCGCGCTGGGCGTGCGCGCCGAGGACGAGTCGCATGCGTCGCGCGCGCCGGTGCTCCTGGGCCAGTCGCTGCGCGGCGCGGTGGCCGACCGCAACTTTCACCTGCTGTTCTGGGGCTACTTCGTCTGCGGCCTGCAGGTCGTCTTCATCGCGCTGCATCTGCCGTCGTATCTGCTCGACAAGGGGATGAGCGTGAACGTCGGCGCCAACGCGGTTGCGCTGATCGGCCTGTTCAACGTCGTCGGCTCGCTCGCCTCGGGGGCGCTGGGCGAGCGCTATCCGAAGAAATGGCTGCTCGCGGGAATCTACGTCGTGCGTTCGATCGTCATCGGCCTGTTCCTGCTCGCACCGCTCACGGCGCTGTCGGTCTACGTGTTCAGCGCGGCGATGGGATTGCTGTGGCTGTCGACGGTGCCGCTGACGAACGCACTGGTCGGCCAGCGCTGGGGCGTTCGCGTGCTGGGTCTGCTCGGCGGCGTCGTGTTCTTCGGCCACCAGATCGGCAGCTTCCTCGGCGCGTGGCTCGGGGGCGTGTTCTTCGATCGCTTCGGCAACTACGACTACGCGTGGGCGATGGTGATCGCCTTCGGCTTGTTCGCCGCCGCGATGCACGCGCCGATCGACCAGCGGCCGGTGGGCGCGCCGCCCGCGCCGACGCCGGTGCCGGCATGACCTGAAGAGCCGCCGCGCACACGGATTCACGCTCGGAATCCGCGCGCTGCGGCTCGTGGAACCGGTTCGACGCAGCAAACGGCTTCGATGTCGAGCGCAGAAGCCGGGTGCTTCGCTATTTCGCCTCGATCACGCCGCAAGCCACGCGCGGGCCTGCGTCGCCGGCCGGCTGCGAGCGGTAGTCGTCGCGGTTCGCATGGACGACGACCGCGCGGCCGACGAGGTTCGTCGCACCGCCACCGAGCGATGCGCCCCGGATCGTCGCGTTCAGGTGGGCGTTGCCGTTCGCGTCGGCGTGCAGCATCGGCATGTCGCCCACGTGATGCGGGCCTTCCATCGGCTTGCCGTGCGGCTGGTTGGTCGGGTTGAAGTGGCCGCCGGCACTCGTCGCGTCGGGTGCGCTGCAGTCGCCTTTCTCGTGAACGTGAAAGCCGTGGTCGCCCGGCGTCAGGCCTCTGAACGACGCGGAGACGACGACGTGGTCGCCGCGCTGCGTGAAGTCCACGGTGCCCGTGGCCGTGTGTCCCTGCGTCGGCTGGACGCGCGCCTGCGCACGCGCGTGCGAGCCGCCGCTCCAAGGCATCGACGAGCAGCCGCCGATCAGCGCAATTGCCGCGACGGCAACGGAAATCCGGATCACGTTCATCTGCCTCTCCTCGGATGACGGCACGAGCCGATGCCGCTGCACGTTTCGGGCCCGGGAAGAAGACGCGGGCGAGGCGAAGGACGCGAGCGTGCGCGCCGTTGCAGCGACGATCGGGGCGGCGACCGCCGCTGCGACGCCGGCGGTCGCGGCACGCGCCGCCGGCCGCCCCGACGCCGGGGGTCGCCGCACGCGCCGCCCGCGTCAGATCCGCTCGAACACCGCCGCGATTCCCTGGCCGCCGCCGATGCACATCGTCACCAGCGCGTAGCGTCCGCCCGTTCGCTGCAACTCGTGCACCGCCTTCACGCTGATCAGCGCACCGGTGGCGCCGATCGGGTGACCGATCGAAATGCCCGAGCCGTTCGGGTTCACGCGCGCCGGGTCGAGCTCGAGGTCGCGCGTGACCGCGATCGCCTGCGCGGCGAAGGCCTCGTTCGCCTCGACGACGTCGAGCTGGTCGGGGCGCAGCCCCGCACGCTCGAGCGCCTTGCGCGTCGCCGGCACCGGCCCGATGCCCATGTACTGCGGGTCGACGCCGGCGTGCCCCCAGGCAACGAGGCGGGCGAGGGCTTTCGCGCCGCGCGTCTCGGCGGTGCGCCGCTCCATCAGCACGAGCGCCGCCGCCGCGTCGTTGAGTCCGGAGGCGTTGCCTGCGGTGACCGTGCCCTGTTCCTTCAGGAAGGCAGGCCGCAGCTTCTTCATGTCGTCGATCGTCGCATCGTGGCGCACGTGCTCGTCGGTGTCGAAGCGCACCACGCCCTTGCGCGTCTTCGTCTCGATCGCGACGACCTGGCCGGCAAAGCGCCCGTCGCGGATCGCAGCCGAGGCGCGCCGGTGGCTTTCCAGCGCGAGCGCGTCCTGCTCGTCGCGTGTGATGCCCCATTTCCGGGCGATGTTCTCGGCGGTGATCCCCATGTGCACGTTCTCGAACGGGTCGTGCAGCGCGCCGAGCATCATGTCGAGCATTTTCGCGTCGCCCATGCGCGCGCCCCAGCGCATCGCGCTCGACACGTACGGTGCGCGGCTCATCACCTCGGCGCCGCCGGCGACGGCGACGTCGGCTTCGCCGAGCAGGATCGCCTGCGCCGCCGACACGACCGCCTGCAGGCCCGAACCGCACAGCCGGTTCAGCGTGAGCGCCGGCACCGAATGCGCAAGCCCGCCTTCGATCGCGGCCACGCGCGCCAGGTACATGTCGCGCGGCTCGGTGTGGATGACGTTGCCGAAGACGACGTGGTGCACGTCTTCGCCGCCGACGCCGGCGCGCGCCGTGGCTTCGCGAACGACGGTGGCGGCCAGTTGCGTCGGCGCGAAGTCCTTCAGGCTGCCGCCGAAGTCGCCCACCGCCGTGCGCACAGCCGAGACGACGACGACTTCACGATTCGATGCGTTCATTGCGTTCCTTCCTTCGACGGGTTCTCAGTGCAGCAGGCGCTTGCTCGCGCACCGCGTGCGGCCGCGAAACAGCGTCCTGAATACGCGGGCGGTGCCGAGATTGATCATCGTCTGCCCGATCGAATGCGATTCGTCGGCGACGATGTCGAGCGTCACGTCCGATCCGGTCGCATGCAGCCCGCGGAATGCGCGTTCGGCGTGCACCGTCGGGACGACGCTGTCGAATTCGCCGTGCAGCAGGTGCACGGTGGGTCGAACCTGTTCGCCGGGCGCGATCGGTCGCGCCAGCTGCCCCGCGTACGAAACGACGATCGCCGCGGCGGCGGGTTGCTGGCGTGCCAGTGCCAGCGCGACGGTGGCGCCCTGCGAGAAACCGACCACGACGGTCTCGGCAGGCGCCAGCGACGTGTCGCGCTGCACGGCGCGCAGGCGCTCGCCCAGTTCGACGCCGGCCGCGTCGATGCGAGCCGCGCGCTCGGCAGCCACGCCGTGCGCATCGAACCAGTCGCGGCCGCCGTCGCCCCGCGCGCACGGCCGCAGGCCCTCGACGATCGCGGCGGTCGCGCCGGGAAACTTCAGTTGCCAGGCGAGCGCCACCGCGGCGAAGGCCTCAGGGGTCGAGCCGGCGCCGGGCAGGAACACGAGCAGCCGCCGCGGGGCGTGAGCCGAAATCGGAGGCAGTTCGAGCCAGAGTTGCCGTTTCACAGGCCGATCGTACCGCGGGCGGCGCTCGAGGCGTCGGCGCGGCGCCGGCCAGACCGGCTTCGATCGGGCGCGACTCTGCGCTGCGTGACCCGACGGGATGCTGCGTGACCCGACGGGATGCAGCGCGTCCCTACGCGACGCTGCGCGAAGCTGCCTGACGCATTACGTCGAACCGGGGAGGAACAGCCGGCCCACCCACCACGCCGCCGCCGCCATCGTGGCCGACGCAGGGATCGTCAGGATCCACGCCCAGATGATGTTGCCGGCAACGCCCCAGCGCACCGCGGAAAACTTCTGCGCGGAGCCGACGCCGACGATCGCGCCGGTGATCGTGTGCGTGGTGGACACCGGCACGCCCAGTGAAGAGGCGAGGAACAACGTCATCGCGCCGCCGGTCTCTGCGCAGAAGCCGCCGACCGGCTTGAGCTTGGTGATCTTCTGGCCCATCGTCTTGACGATGCGCCAGCCGCCGAAAAGCGTCCCGGTGCCCAGCGCGACGTAGCACGACACGATCACCCAGTACGGCGGATGCGACTCGCCGGCGTGGGTCACGCCGGCGGCGATCAGCAGCAGCCAGATCACGCCCATCGTCTTCTGCGCGTCGTTGCTGCCGTGGCCGATGCTGTAGAGCGCCGACGAGACGAGTTGCAGGCGACGGAACCAGCGATCGGTTCCGCGCGGCGTACTGCGGAACAACAGCCACGAGACGCCGAGCATCAGCGCCGATCCGAGCACGAAGCCGAGCAGCGGCGAAATCAGGATGAACAGCGCGACCTTCATGATTCCGCCGAGCAGCAGCGACTCGGTGCCCGCCTTCGCCAGCGTCGCTCCGATCAGCCCGCCGATCAGCGCGTGCGAAGAGCTCGACGGTATTCCGAAGAGCCAGGTGATGACGTTCCACGCGAGCGCGCCGCACAGCGCGCCGAAGATGACGATGTGGTCGACCACCAGCGGGTCGACGATTCCCTTGCCGACGGTGGCGGCGACGCGCAACTCGAAGAAGAACAGCGCGACGACGTTGAAGAACGCAGCCCAGACGACGGCCTGGTAAGGCTTCAGCACGCCGGTCGAGACGATCGTCGCGATCGAGTTCGCCGCGTCGTGGAATCCGTTCAGGAAGTCGAACAGCAGCGCCAGCGCCACGAGGAAGGCGAGCGTGGCGAAACTCAGCTGGATCGTCGTCATGCGTTCTCGAGCACGACGCCTTCGATGACGTTGGCGACGTCTTCGGCCCGATCGGAAACCGCTTCGAGCAGTTCGTAGATCGCCTTGAGCTTGATCAGCTGGCGTACGTCGCTCTCGTCGCGGAACAGCTTCGACATCGCCGAGCGCATCACTCGGTCGGCATCGGACTCGAGGCGATCGATCTCGGAGCAGATCTTCAGGATCCTGTCGGCGTTCTCCATGCTGTCGAGCATCGCGACGGCCGACTTGACCCGGTCGCAGCACATTTCGTTGAGCTCGGCGAGCTGCTGCGCTTCCGGCGAGACGTGCTGCAGGTCGTACAGGATCGCCGACTCGGCGACGTCCTGGATGAGATCCAGGATGTCGTCCATGTTGCTGATCAGCTGGTGGATGTCGTCGCGGTCGAAGGGCGTGATGAAGGTCTTGTGCAGCAGCGTCACGGTTTCGTGCGTGACCTTGTCGGCGTCCTTCTCGGCGCGGTCGATGGCGTCGATGTACTGGCGCCGTGCGGCGACGTCGCCGTAATGCGTCATCAGGGCGGTGAGCGAATGGCTGCCCGACGCGATGCACTCGGCATGCCGGTTGAACAGCTCGAAGAAGTTGCCTTCGCGAGGCATCAGGCGTCCGAACATCGGCGATTCCCTGCAGGGGTGTCGGCGGTCCGCAGTCGACGGCAGGCGGACACGAAAAGACCGGGCGAAGCGTAGCAGAAGGGGGCCGCGAAGAAGGCCGCGTGAAAGCGGAAAGACGACTGACCGAGGTCAGCCGGCGCCGCCGTCGGTGCCGGCCCCGTGCACGCAACGCAGATACGCCTGCCCGTCGAGCGGCACGCCGTCGCGCTGCGAGCGCCAGACGGCTTCGGCCAGGCACTCGATCAGTGCGTGCGTGGCGGCGTGTGCGTCCAGCCGCGCGGCCAGTCGCTGCCAGGCGGCGCGGATCCCGGGCGGCTGGTCGATCTGCAATTGCTCGGCGACCGCCAGGTGCAGCGAAAGGTGCAGGAACGGATTGGTCCGTCCGGCGTGCACCGGGTAATCGCGATCGAGCGCCTCGTCGATCGACTCGAGGTCGGCGTGGTATTCGGGGTGCATCCGGATCGCGTCGAGCGCGATCGTTTCGAGCGCGCTCAGCGGCAGTCGCTCGCGATGCCTGCGCCAGGTCTCGCAGAAGAATCGGCGCACGTCGGCGCGGGAGGGATCGAACATGACGAAACGCGGATCTTCGATCGGCGTCCTAATGCGGCGCCGCAGTCTTCGGTCGGTAGTCGCACAGGTCGGCGATCGGGCAGCGCCAGCACTCGGGAGTGCGCGCCTTGCAAACGTAGCGCCCGTGCAGGATCAGCCAGTGGTGCGCGTGCTGCCGATACCGCTCGGGTACGACGCGCAGCAAGCGTTGCTCGACCTCGTGCGCCGTCTTGCCGGGCGCGATCCCGGTGCGGTTGGCCACGCGCAGCACATGCGTGTCCACCGGGATCGTCGGCTTTCCGAAGGCGACGTTGAGCACGACGTTCGCCGTCTTGCGGCCGACGCCGGGCAGTTGCTCGAGCGACTCGCGATCGCAGGGCACCTCGCCTGCGTGGCGATCGAGCAGCAGGCCGGCCGTCGCGACGACGTTGCGCGACTTGGTGGGAAACAGGCCGATCGAGCGGATGTACGGAACGAGCCCGTCGACGCCGAGCGCGACGATCGCCTGCGGCGTGTTCGCCACGCGAAAGAGCTCGCGCGTGGCCAGGTTCACGCTGCGGTCGGTGGCCTGCGCCGACAGCATCACCGCAACGAGCAGCTCGAACGGCGTGCGGTACTCGAGTTCGGTGCGCGGGTGAGGGTCGAGCGCTTCCAGGCGCGCGAAGATCTCCGCGCGTTTCTGCGCGTTCACTTTTCGGCGGCCTCGCCGGCCCGAGGAGCCGCGGTGCGCTGCTGCGCCTGCGCGCGGCGCAGCGCCGCTGCGACGATCGCGCGAGCGTCGACTTCGGCCGCGACGGGTGCGCTCGCCTCGCCGGCGAGTCGCGCCGCGCGCTGCCGTCGCCGAGCGCGCGCCGCGAGCGCCTGCTCGCGGGTGAGCGCGGCTGGCGGATCGGTCGCGACGAGCGCGATGCAGTCGACGGGGCACGGCGGCAGGCAGAGTCCGCAGCCGATGCACTCGGCGTCGATCACCGTGTGCATGCGCTGCGGCGCGCCGATGATCGCATCGAAAGGGCAGGCGTCGATGCAGCGCGTGCAGCCGATGCAGCGCTGCGGATCGATGCGCGCGAGCCGGCGGGGATTGCGCGTGCTCACGCCACCTTGCGCAGCGCCATCGCGGCGCGGTGCGCGGCGATGAACTCGCGCACCTGCGGATAGACTTTCTCGCGCCAGCGCCGGCCGCTGAAGATGCCGTAGTGGCCCGCGCCTTCGACGTCGAGGTGCCGCTTCTCCGCAGCCGGCAGCGACGAACACAGCTCGTGCGCCGCGCGCGTCTGTCCGGCGCCGGAGATGTCGTCGAGTTCGCCTTCGATCGTGTGCAGCGCCACGGTGCGGATCTTCGACGGCTCGACGCGATGCAGCGCGCCCTCGAAGCGCACGTTCCAGGTGCCCCGGGGCAGCGCGTGCTCCTGGAACACCGTGCGGATCGTGTCCAGGTAGTATTCGGCGGGCATGTCGAGCACGGCGTTGTATTCGTCGTAGAAGCGGCGGTGCGCTTCGGCGTCGCCGAGATCGCCCTTGACCAGGCTCAGGTAGAACTCCCAGTGCGAGTGCACGTGCCGGTCTGCGTTCATCGACACGAAACCGGCATGCTGCAGGAAGCCCGGGTAGACGCGCCGTCCGGCGCCCGGGTAGCGGGCCGGAACGCGGTAGATGACGTTGCGCTCGAACCAGTCGAGCGTGTGCGTCTGTGCGAGGGTGTTCACCTGCGTCGGGCAGCGCCGCGTGTCGATGGGGCCGCCCATCATCGTCATCGTGCGCGGCAGGTGCGCGTCCTCGATGGCCGCCATCAGCGAGATGGCGGCGAGCACCGGAACCGTGGGCTGGCAGACCGACAGCACGTGCACGTCGGGTCCCAGGTGGCGCATGAACCCGACGGCGTACGCGATGTAGTCGTCGAGGTGGAACGGGCCGTGCGACAGCGGCACCATCCGGGCGTCGGTCCAGTCAGTGATGTAGACGGCGTGATCGGCCAGCAGCGTTCGAACCGTGTCGCGCAGCAGCGTCGCGTGATGGCCGGACAGCGGCGCGAACACGAGCACGACCGGGTCGCGGCTGCGGTGCGCGAGCGCGCGCGGCAGGCGGCGCTCGAACTCGATCAGCCGGCAGAACGGTCGTTCGACCGCGACGCGCTCGACGACCGGAACCTCCCGTCCTTCGATCTTCGTCGATGCGATCGCGAACTCGGGTTTTTCGTAATCCTTGCCGAGACGGTGGACCAGTTCGAGACCTGCGGAGATGCGCCGCGCGAACGGCGAGTACGCCAGCGGGCTGTACGGATACGTGTAGAGCCGGCTCATCGAGTCGGCCCAGCTCGACAGCGGATTGAGGAAAGCGCGTTGTGCTTCACGGATGTCGTAGAGCATTCGATCGTCCGGTCGAGTCTCGTTGGTCGATTATGGCGAGGAATTTTTCCGCTTCGCAACACGCAATAACGCCAAGGCAGGACGAAAGTCCGCGAGTGTTGTCCGAATGTCGTCTTTCGAACGTTCCGACGGACGGCCCTTGCAGGCCCGCGCCGCTTCGTCCGGGGGCACGTTCAGCACGCTGCATGCGAGGTGCCCGGCCTTTCGGCACCGCTTTTGCCGCGATGCAGCAGCAACGATGCGACGCGATCGCCGGTAGCAGGGCTGGCGCCGGCTCGCCGACGAGGCTCAACGCTTCAGGTACTGCAGCTTGTCGGGGGCGTCCTTCCACTGCTCCGCGTCGGGCAGCGGCTCCTTCTTCCGCGTGATCGCGGGCCAGTCCCTGGCGAGCTCGGCGTTCAAGCCGATGTACGACTGCATGCCGGGAGGAACGTCCTCCTCGGCGACGATCGCCTCGACCGGGCATTCGGGTATGCACACTGCGCAGTCGATGCATTCGTCGGGGTCGATGACGAGCATGTTCGGTCCCTCGCGAAAGCAATCGACCGGGCACACGTCGACGCAATCGGTGTAACGGCAGCGGATGCAGGATTCGAGGACGACGTGGGTCATGAGCGGCGGCGCAGGACGGGACTGCGGCGGGAGCCTTTGCGTGTTGACGCCCAATGGTACCGTGGGTTAATTTCCACGCGCAACGCAATGAATGAAGCGGTGGCTTCATGCCGGTTCGGCTTCACGCCGTTTCGGCTTCACGCCGTTTCGCCGCTCGTTCCGTCCGGAGTGCGATGATCCCCCGAACCGCCGCCCCCGTTCGCGATGCGCTGCCGCGCTACCGCCGCGCGGTCGACCTCGACGAGGCGTTGCACCTGCTCTCGCGCGGCGGCTGGACGCCGCTGGCCGGCGGCACCGATTTCTATCCCGCGCGCGTCGGGCGGCCCGTGCGCGAGTCGCTGCTCGATCTCGGCTCTATCGAGGCGCTGCGCGGCATCGAGCTGACACGCGACGCCGAAGGCAGCGAAGTGCTGCGCATCGGCGCGGCGACGACGTGGTCGACGATTGCCCGCGCCTTGCCCGGCGCCCGGCTGCTCGCACTGCGCCAGGCGGCGCGCGAGATCGGCGGCGTGCAGGTGCAGAACCGGGCGACGATCGGCGGCAATCTGTGCCATGCATCGCCGGCCGCCGACGGCGTGGCGGTGCTGCTGGCACTCGAGGCGCGGCTCGAACTGGCCAGCGTGCGTGGGCGCCGCCGCCTGGCGGTGGACGAATTCGTGCTGGGCGCGCGCCGCACGGCGCTCGAGCCCGACGAACTGCTCGTCGCGATCGAAGTGCCGTCGGGCTCGTCGCGGGCGCGCTGCGGGTTCCTGAAGCTCGGGCATCGCCATTCGCTGGTGATCTCGATCGCGATGGTCGCGGTGTCGCTCGACTTCGATGCGAGCGACCGCCTCGAACGCTGCGCGATCGCGGTCGGCGCCTGCTCGCCGGCGGCGGTGCGCCTGCGTGCGCTCGAGGCAAAGCTGCTCGGCACCTCGCGCAGCGCGCTGGCGCATCGGTTCGAGGCCCTCCTCGCAGGCGAGGGCGCCCTTCTCGCAAGCGAGGCCCTCCTCGCAGGCGAGGTGCTCGCGCCGCTGCAGCCGATCGACGACGTGCGCGCGACGGCGACCTATCGCCGTCATGCCGCGGTCGAGCTCGCTCGTCGCCTGGTGGCGGAACTCGCGCTCGACGACACGCCTTCGGCTGCCCGGTTCGCCGACGAAAGCGCCAGCGGCGCGCCGCTGGCCGCAACGGGCGTCGCGCTGCGCTTTCGCGTCAACGGCCGCGAGCGCACGATCGCGTCGCCCGCGTCGGCGCGGCTGTCCGACTGCCTGCGCGACGAACTGGGCCTCACCGGCACGAAAGTCGGTTGCCACGCGGGCGACTGCGGCGCCTGCACGGTACTGCTCGACGGCCAGGCCGTGTGTTCGTGCATCGTCGCCGTCGGCCAGTGCGCCGGGCGCGAAGTGCTCACCGTCGAAGCGCTCGCGCAGGCCGCGCCCGGCTCGATCGAGCAGGCGCTGCGTCGCTCCTTCGTCGACAACGGCGCTGCCCAGTGCGGCATCTGCACGCCCGGCATGCTGATGGCGGCGGTCGACGTCCTGCGCCGCCATCCGCGCCCGACCCCCGAGCAGGTGGTCGATGGTCTCGGCGGCGTGCTGTGCCGCTGCACCGGTTATCGCAAGATCATCGAAGCGGTGCTGTCGGCCGCCGGCGTCGATGCAACCGCGCCGGCGCTGCCGCTCGCGCCGGCGTCGCCGGTCGCGTCGACCCCGGTCGGCGCCGCCGTCGGCGCGCGCGTGCCGCGGCTCGATGCGCAGGACAAGGTCGACGGGCTTGCGCGCTACGGCGCCGACGTGGCGCCTGCCGACGCCTGCTGGCTGAAGGTGCTGCGCTCGCCACATGCGGCGGCCCGCTTCGCGTACGGCGATCTCGATGCCTTCGTCGCCGCGCATCCGGGACTGCTCGGCGTCGTCACCGCGTGCGACATCCCGTTCAATCGTTTCGCGATCTTCCCCGACCTGCGCGACCAGCCGGCGATCGCCGAGGGCGTCGTGCGAACGCTGGGCGAGGCGCTGCTGGTGCTCGTCGGCGAGCGCGAGGCGGTCGAGGCGATCGAATTGCGCGACGCACCGGTGCACCTGACCGCGCAGCCCGCGCTCGCGTCGCCTCGCGAGGCGCTCGGCGGCGGCGCTCGCGCGCTGCACGACAGCCACCCCGACAACGTGCTGTGCCGCGGCCGCGTCGCGCGCGGCGACGTCGACGCCGCGATCGCCGCCGCGGCGGTGTCGATCGATGCGACGATGCGCACGCGGCACATCGAGCACGCCTACATCGAACCCGAGGCCGGTTACGCGCAGTGGTCGCGCACCGACGACGGCGTCGAGCGCGTCACGATCTTCGCGTGCACGCAGACGCCCTACATGGATCGCAGCGAGCTGGCCTCGATGTTCGCGCTCGACCCGTCGCAGGTGCGCATCGTTCCGTCCGCGGTCGGCGGCGGTTTCGGTGGCAAGCTCGACGTCTCGATCCAGCCGCTGCTCGCCGCCGCCGCGCGCAGGTTCGGGCGCCCGGCGCGCATCGTCTACACGCGCCCGGAGTCGATGGCGTCGACGACGAAACGCCATCCGGCACGGATGCAGGCGACGATCGCCGCCGACGCCGACGGGCGGATGCTCGCGTACCGCTTCGAGGGCGAGTTCGACACCGGTGCCTATGCATCGTGGGGCCCGACGGTCGCCAATCGGGTTCCGATCCACGCCAGCGGACCGTATCGCGTCGCGCACGTGCGCGCGCTCACGCGTGCCGTCTACACCAACGGACCGATCGGCGGGGCTTTCCGCGGATTCGGTGTTCCGCAGTCGACGCTGCTGAACGAGACGCTCGTCGACCGCCTGGCCGAGCGGCTCGGGGTCGATCCGCTCGAATACCGCTTCGAGCACGCGCTGCGCGCGGGCGATCGAACCGCCACCGGGCAGCGGCTGCAAGCCAGCGCGGGGCTGCAGGCCTGCCTTGCCGCGCTGCGGCCCGCGTGGCGCGACGCGCGCGCGCGCGCCGAAGCCTTCAACGCGCAGGCCGCGGCGACGCAACGCACGCCGACGCCGTCGACGCCTGTGCAGGGCGCCCGCGCGGCCGCCGTGGGCACCCGCGCCAGCGAGGTCGTCGTCGCCGATCGCGCATCGAGCGATCCGCACCGACGCTACGCGCACGCGCGGCGCCGCGGCGTCGGCGTTGCCTGCATGTGGTACGGAATCGGCAACACCGTGATCGCCAATCCGTCGTCGATGCAGGCCGGCCTGCGCGCCGACGGCCGTGTCGTCCTCTAAAACGGCGCCGTCGACATCGGCCAGGGCACCGGGACGATCCTGCCGCAGATCCTCGCCGACGCATTCGGCGTGCCGCTCGCGTCGATCGACCAGGTCTGCGCCGACACCGACCTGACGCTGGACGCCGGCAAGAGTTCGGCGTCGCGCCAGACCTTCGTTTCGGGCAACGCCGCGCGCCTGGCCGGCGAAGATCTGCGCGCGCGCCTGCTCGCGCTGCTGGGCATCGTCGAGCCGGCGACGTTGCACATCGACGGCAGCGTCGTTTCGGCGCGCGGCGCCGATGCGGCGCAGCGCGAGGCCCGCATCGACCTGCGCACGCTGGCGCACGACGCACGCGGCGACGTGCTCGTGGGCAGCGGGCACTTCGATCCGCCGACGGTGCCGCTCGACGCGGACGGGCAGGGCGTTCCCTACGCCACCTACGGGTTCGCCGCGCAGTTCGCCGAGGTCGAGGTGGACGCGGCGCTCGGCACCGTGCGGGTGCTGGCGATCCACGCTGCGCACGACGTGGGCCGCGCGATCAACCCGACGCAGGTCGAGGGGCAGATCCACGGCGGCATCGCGCAGGGACTCGGGCTCGCGCTGATGGAGGACTACGTGGCCGGGCGCACCGACAACCTGCACGACTACCTGATCCCCACCGCCGGCGACATCCCGCCGATCATCGTGCACCTGATCGAGGACGCCGAGCCGCTGGGCCCGCGCGGCGCGAAGGGGGTGGGCGAGCCGGCGCTGGTCGCAACCGCGCCGGCGATCCTCAACGCGATCCACCACGCCACCGGCATCCGGATGGCCGAAGTCCCGGTCACGCCCGATCGGCTGCGGGCGGCGATCGTCGAGGCGCTTTCGACGTGACGAAGATCGGCTCCAACTCGATCGGCGAGCAGTTCGATGCGCAGCCGCAGCCGCAGCCGCAGGTCGTCGCTGCGCGCGCGCCCGAGCGCATGGCGGCAGGCAAGATCCAGTGCGACGCCTGCCCGGTGCTGTGCCAGATCAGCCCGGGGAGGTTGGGCGCCTGCGATCGCTACGGCAACGTCGACGGCGTGCTCACGCGCACCGATCCGGTGCTGCTGCTGGCCAGGCCGGGCGCCGAGGCGATCGCGTCCACCGCCGCCGACTGGGACGGCGCACTGCTGAACGACGCGCCGGTGTTCGTCACCGGGGTGGCGAGCGGCACCACCTATCCCGACTACAAGCCGGCGCCCTTCATCGTGTCGAGCCGCGCCGAAGGCGTCGACCTCGTCACCGTCGTGACCGAGGGCATCTTCAGCTACTGCAGCCTGCGCGTGAAGATCGACACCGATCGCCACCTCGGCGCCGAGCAGTCCACGGTGCGCCATCGCGGCGAGGCGGTCGGTCACGTCACGACGATCGAGTACGGCTCGCAGTTCCTGTCGCTGGGCGGCGTGCACCACCTCACCGGCGGCTCGAAAAAGGAAGGCCGCGTCACCTGCGAGCTGATGGTGGCGCTCGGCAACGGCCAGGCGGTCGATCTCGAGATCGACGACGGTGCACGGCTCACCGTGCAGGCCGGGCGCGCGCCGCGCATCGACGGCGTCGAGGAGCAGCGCATGCGCGTAGGCTGCGGCTCGGCGACCATCGGCATCTTTGCCCGGCAGTGGTTCGGCCACGCCGACGAGGTCGTCGTCGTCGACGATCACATCACCGGCGTGCTCACCGAGCACCAGGCGGGCCGCTGCCTCGACATGCCGCCTTCCGGCATCCGCATACGCGGGCGCAGATCGACGCCGGGGCGCTACTTCCAGGTGGCGAATCCGGGCACCGGCTGGGGAGGCACCGACGTCGAGGATCCGCTGACGATCGTCGAGGGCTGGGACCCGGCAGTCGCGTACCCGGGGCTGCGACTGCTGATGGTCTCGACCACCGGCGAGCATGCGCAGTGGTTCGAGCTCGACGAGTCGCTGCGGCCGGTGTGCGCGCCGATGCCGACGGCGGTGCGCAAGGTCGTCGATCGCATCGGCGAGAACTGCGAACCGGCGCAGGCCACCGTGCTCTTCGTCGGCGGCGCCGGCGGCAGCCTGCGCGCCGGCGTCACCGACAACCCGGTGCTGCTGACGCGTTCGATCAAGGACCTGCTCACGCGCGTTACGTGCGGCGGGGCGCCTGTGTACGTCTGGCCGGGCGGCGGCATCACGGTGATGGTCGACGTCACGCGGATGCCGTCCGGATCGTTCGGCAGCGTGCCCACGCCGGCGATCGTCGCGCCGATCGAGTTCACGATGTCGCGCCAGGCCTACTCGGCGCTGGGCGGGCACGTCGAGCGCATCCGCACGATCGCCGACGTCGTCGAACACGACCGGCATCGCGTCGCCGCGATCGACGCACGCAACCCGTGGCCGCTGGACGGCGTCGATCGAGCTGCCGGCGAAGACTCGCCGAAGGCCGCACGATGAGTGCCGTCGCGCCGCAGCGCGCGCCGCTGCCCGGCGCACGCTGGCATTTCCAGCACGGTCCGATCGATCTCGTCCTCGGCGTCGAAGGCGATGCGCGGGCGATCGAAATCGGGCTCGAAGCCGCCTGGCGCCGGTTCGAAGTCGTGCTCGCCGAGCTCGTCGGCGAGCTCGCGCTGTTGCGCACGCCGTGTCCGCTCGCCGGTCCGGTGCCGCGTGCGCGCGGCCCGATCGCGCAGCGGATGATCGACGCGTGCGCACCGTTCGCGCGCCGCTTCGGGCTGTTCGTGACGCCGATGGCGGCAGTGGCCGGCAGCGTCGCACAGGAGATCGTCGCGCTGCTGGCGCGCGACGGCGTGCGTCGCGCGTGGGTGAACGACGGCGGCGACGCCGCGTTCTGGCTCGCCGGGGGCGAATCGCTCGACGTCGGCGTCGTGACCGACGCCGCGGCACCGGCGCTCGACGCACGGCTGCGCGTTGCGCACGACGATCCGGCCCGCGGCGTCGCCACTTCGGGCTGGCGCGGGCGCAGCCTGTCGCTGGGCGTGGCCGACGCGGTCACCGTCCTCGCCCGCAGTGCCGCGCAGGCCGATGCGGCGGCGACGCTGATCGCCAACGCGGCGAACGTGGCGCATCCCGCGGTGCGCCGGCGGCCCGCCGCCGGCGTGCGCGACGACAGCGACCTGGGCGAGCGGCTGGTGACGGTCGGCGTCGCCGCGCTGCCCGTCGAGGCGATCGACGAGGCGCTGGCCGCCGGCGCGGCGTTCGCGCGCCGCTGCATCGAAGCCGGCGAAATCGTCCAGGCGATGTTGTCGGTCCAGGGCCGTTCACGTATCGTCGCCGTGCCATCCATCGAGGCGCTGGCATGATCGAGGTCCGTCGCGTTCGCACGCAGGTCGAGGACGTCTTCCACGAGCTCGGTCCGCGCGACGTGCGGCCGCAACGCCGCGGCGTGATCGCCGTCGTGCTCGCCAATCCGTTCGCGCACCGCTACGAGACCGATATCCAGCCGATGATGGACGCGATGAAGCCGCTCGGCGTCGAACTGGCGCAGCGCCTGTTCGACACCATCGGGCTCGCGCCGCATCGCATCGAGGCCTACGGCAAGGGCGGCATCGTCGGCGCCGGCGGCGAGTCCGAGCACGGACACCTCTGGCACGTCCCGGGCGGCTATGCGATGCGCACGCTGCTCGAGCGCCACGGCGTCGCCACGCGGGCGATCGTTCCGTCGAACACGAAGGTCGGCGCGCCCGGCGCGAGTCTCGACATCCCGCTCACGCACGTGAACGCCAGCTACGTGCGCAGCCATTTCGACACCATCGAGTGCGCCGTGCCGGGGGCGCCGGCCGCCGACGAGATCGTCTTCTTCCTGGCGATGAGCACCGGCGCGCGGGTCCACGAACGCGTCGGCGGCCTTCGCGCCGACGCGATCGAGGGCGTCGACGGCTTGCGCTAGTACGCCGACCCGGAGAGATCGCAACGTGACGAAAGCGAGGATCGGTGCCGCAGGGCGAGGCCCGAACCGCAGCCATGGCTCGAGGAGGAAACCGCGATGATCGCCGAGATCCGCAAGCTGATCGTCACTGTCGACGAGATCCATCGCGAGATGGGTCGTGACGTGAAACCGCCGACCCGGCGCGCGGCTGCCGTCGCCGTCGTGGCGAATCCGTACGCGGGGCGCTATGCCGAATCGCTCGACGATCTCGTCGCGATCGGCGAGGAACTGGGCGGCCTGCTCGGTGCGCGTTGCGTCGAGGCGCTCGGCATCGCCCCCGACGCTGCCGAGAGCTACGGCAAGGCGGCCATCGTCGGCGAGCACGGCGAACTCGAGCACGCGGCCGCGGTCCTGCACCCGAAGCTGGGTGCGCCGCTGCGCAAGGCGGTGGGCAAGGGCGCCGCGCTCGTGCCGTCGGCGAAGAAGTGCGGTGGCCCGGGAACGGCGATCGACGTGCCGCTCGGTCACAAGGATGCCGCCTTCGTGCGCAGCCATTTCGATGCGATCGAGGTGCGCGTCCCCGATGCGCCGCGCGCCGACGAGATCGTCGTCGCCGTCGCGGTCACCGACAGCGGCCGGCCGCTGGCGCGCGTCGGCGGCCTGCAGCAGAGTGAAATCGTGGGCAAGGACGGCTTGCGATAGTCCGGCCGCGCGCACGAGACCCAAGACGAACCGACGAAAGACAACCCGAGGAGATTGCCCGTGGGACGAACGATCATCGCAACGCTGTTCGGAGTCGCGCTCGCCGCCGGCGCGGTGCAAGGCCAGGTGCGAGCCGAGGAGCCGATCCGCATCGGCGAGCTCAACAGCTACAAGGCGCAGCCTGCCTTCCTCGAGCCGTACCGCAAGGGATGGGAACTCGCGCTCGAGGAAGTCAACGCCGAGGGGGGCGCGCTCGGGCGCCGGCTCGAGATCGTCTCGCGCGACGACAACGCCAATCCCGGTGACGCGGTGCGCGTCGCCGAGGAACTCGTCTCGCGCGAGAAGGTCGACGTGCTGTTCGGCACCTTCCTGTCTCACATCGGCCTGGCGGTCACCGACTTCGCCCGGCAGCGCAAGGTGTTCTTCCTCGCTTCCGAGCCGCTCACCGACAAGATCACCTGGGCCGACGGCAACCGCTACACGTGGCGGCTGCGTCCCAGCACGTACATGCAGACGGCGATGCTGGTGCCGCAGGCGCTCGAGCTGCGCAAGAAGCGTTGGGCCGTCGTCTATCCGAACTACGAATACGGGCAGTCGGCCGTCGAGACCTTCAAGAAGTTGATGAAGGCGCAGCAGCCCGACATCGAGTTCGTCGGCGAGCAGGCGCCCGGCCTGGGCCGGGTCGACGCCGGCGCGGTCGTGCAGGCGCTGGCCGATGCGAAGCCCGATGCGATCTTCAACGTGCTGTTCGGCGCCGACCTCACGAAGTTCGTGCGCGAGGGCAACACGCGCGAGCTGTTCAAGGATCGGTCGGTCGTCAGCCTGCTCACGGGAGAGCCCGAATACCTCGATCCGCTGAAGGACGAGGCACCGCAGGGCTGGATCGTGACCGGCTACCCCTGGTACGGCATCGACACGCCCGCGCACGCGAAGTTTCTCGACGCCTACCGCAAGCGCTGGAACGACTACCCGCGCTTGGGCTCGATCGTCGGCTACATGTCGGTGAAATCGCTCGCGGCGGCGATCCGCAAGGCCGGCAGCACCGACACCGACAAGCTGATCGCGGCCTTCGCCGGACTCGAACTCGAGTCGCCGTTCGGCCCGATGACGTACCGCGCGGTGGACCACCAGGCGACGATGGGCGCGTACGTCGGTCGTACCGCGCTGCGCGACGGCAAGGGCGTCATGGTCGACTACCGCTACATCGACGGCGCGTCGGTGCTGCCGGGCGTCGAGCAGACGCGCAAGCTGCGTCCCGCGTCGGCCGACTAGGAGACCGCGCACGAGGCCCGTCGCCGATGCTCTCCGGTCTGGCCGTGCAGGCCCTGAACGGGCTTGCCGGCGCCTCGACGCTGTTCCTGCTCGCGGTCGGCCTGTCACTGATCTTCGGGGTCACGCGCATCGTGAATTTCGCGCACGGCTCGATGTTCATGGTCGGGCTGTACGCGGCGTATTCGCTGTCGGGCTGGCTGGCCGAGGCGATCGGCCCCGGCCCGCTGTCGTTCTGGGGCGCGATCCTGCTGGCGGCGCTCGCCGTCGGGCTGCTCGGTGCCGTCGTCGAGATGACGATCCTGCGCCGCATCTACGCCGCGCCCGAACTGTTCCAGCTGCTGGCCACCTTCGCCGTCGTGCTGCTCGTGCGCGATGCAGTGCTCTACCTGTGGGGGCCCGACGATCTTCTCGGCCCGCGCGCGCCGGGGCTGCGCGGCTCGATCCCGGTGCTCGGGCGCAACTTCCCGCAGTACGAGCTGTTCCTCATCTTCGTCGGCCCGGCCGTGCTCGGTGCACTGTGGTGGCTGCTGCGTCGTACGCGGCTGGGCGTGCTCATCCGCGCCGCTACGCAGGACCGGGAGATGGTCGGCGCGCTCGGCGTGAACCAGCGCTGGCTCTTCACCGGCGTCTTCGCGCTCGGCTCGGCGCTCGCCGCGCTCGGCGGCGCCTTGCAGTTGCCGCGCGAGCCGGCGAACCTCGCGCTCGATCTGCTGACGATCGGCGACGCGTTCGTCGTGGTCGTCGTCGGCGGCATGGGCAGCATTCCGGGCGCCTGGCTCGCGGCGCTGCTGATCGCCGAGATCAAGGCGCTGTGCTATGGGCTGGGTACGGTCGAAGTCTTCGGCACCTCCTTCGCGTTCTCCAAGCTCACGCTGGTCGTCGAGTTCATCGTCATGGCGATCGTGCTGATCTGGCGTCCATGGGGGCTGCTCGGTCGTCCGCAGGGCGTACTGCGCGGCGCTGCCGCCGGCGAGGCGCCGCTGCGGCCGATGCGCCGCAGCGCCTCGCTTGCCGTCGCTCTGCTCGTCGCTGCGCTCGTCGTGCCGCCGCTGCTGCAGTCGCTGCCGTACGCCACCGTGCTGATGATCGACGTGCTGATCGCCGTCCTGTTCGCGACGAGCCTGCACTTCATCATGGGACCGGGCGGGATGCACTCGTTCGGACACGCCGCGTACTTCGGCCTGGGCGCTTACGGCGCCGCCGGCCTCTTTTCCGGCTGGCACTGGCCGATGGAGGCGGCGTTGCTGCTCGGCCCGCTCGCTGCGCTGGCCGGCGCTGCGCTCTTCGGCTGGTTCGCGGTGCGCCTGTCGGGCGTGTACCTGGCGATGCTCACGCTCGCCTTCGCGCAGATCGTCTGGTCGATCGTCTACCAGTGGGACGAAGTCACCGGCGGCAGCAACGGGCTGATCGGCATCTGGCCGTCGCAGCGCTTCGCATCGAAGGCGGCCTATTACTACCTCGCGCTCGCGCTCGTCGGCACGAGCGTCTACGTGCTGCGCCGCATGCTGCTGTCGCCCTTCGGCTATGCGATGCGCGCCGGACGTGATTCGCCGCTGCGCGCCGAGGCCACCGGCATCGACGTCGTCGACGTGCACTGGAAGGCGTTCATCGTCGCCGGCACCTTCGGCGGCCTGGCCGGGTCGCTGTTCGCGTTCGCCAAGGGCTCGATCTCGCCCGAGACGATCCATGTCGGCAAGTCGATCGACGGGCTGGTGATGGTGCTGCTCGGCGGCGTGCAGACGATGGCGGGCCCGGTGGTGGGCAGCGCGGTCTTCACCTGGCTGCAGGATTCGGTCATTCGCACCACCGAGTACTGGCGCGCGCTGCTGGGATTCGTGATCCTCGCGCTGGTGCTGGCCTTTCCGCAGGGCATCGTCGGCGGACTGGCGGCACTGGCCGAGCGGCTGCGCTGGCGGATGCCCCGGCCCGGGGAGGTGCGCGCATGAACGCGCAGGTGCGCGATGACCGGGCCGCTGCGTCGATGACCGCGCAGGCGTCCGGCAGGACCGAACTGCTGCGGGTGGAGGGCCTGCGCAAGGCCTTCGGCGGCGTGCAGGCGGTCGACGGCGTCGGCTTCGCGCTGGCCGCCGGCGAGTTGCTGGCGCTGATCGGCCCGAACGGCGCCGGCAAGTCGACCTGTTTCAACGTCATCAACGGCCAGCTCGCGCCCGACGCCGGCAGCGTGCGTTTTCTCGGCCGCGAGATCGGCGGCTGGCACCCGCGCGAGATCTGGCGGCTGGGCGTCGGACGCACGTTCCAGGTTGCCGCCACCTGGGCATCGATGACCGTCGTGCAGAACGTGCAGATGGCGCTGCTCTCGCACCATCGGCACCTGTACCGCTTCTGGGCGCGCGCGGAAAAGCTGCACCGCGACGAGGCGCTCGCACTGCTCGACGCCGTCGGACTGCGCGCGCGCGCCGACGAGCCGTGCAGTACGCTCGCCTACGGCGACATCAAGACCGTCGAGCTCGCGATCGCGCTGGCCAATCGGCCGAAACTGCTGCTGATGGACGAACCCACTGCCGGCATGGCGCCGAAGGAGCGCAATGCGCTGATGCAGCTCACCCGTGATCTCGTGAAGGAGCGCGGCATCGGCGTGCTGTTCACCGAGCACAGCATGGACGTCGTCTTCGCCCACGCCGATCGCATCATGGTGCTCGCGCGCGGACGGCTGATCGCCGACGCAACGCCTGCCGCGATCCGCGAGAACGAACAGGTGCGCGAGGTCTACTTCGGCAGCGGACGCGTCGCGCACGGCGCGCGGCGCGCGGCGGGCGCGACGAGGTGATCCCGCGATGAGTGCGCCGCTGCTGTCGGTTCGCCGGCTGAACGCCTGGTACGGACGCGCGCACGTGCTCTTCGACGTCGACCTCGACGTCGGCGCGGGCGAGGTCGTCGCGCTGATGGGTCGCAACGGTGCGGGCAAGAGCACGACGATGAAGGCGATCATGGGATTGATCGCGCAGCGCAGCGGCGAGATCCGCTTCGACGGCGAGCGCATCGAGCGGCTGGACGCTTTTCGCGTCGCGCGCGCGGGCATCGGCTACGTGCCGGAAGACCGCCGGATCTTCACCGATCTCACCGTGCTCGAGAACCTCGACGTCGGACGGCGCGCGGCGCGTCCGGGCGTGCCGGCATGGAACGCGCAGCGGCTGTTCGCGCTGTTTCCGAACCTGGGAGCGATGCCGCAGCGCCCGGGCGGGCGCATGAGCGGCGGCGAGCAGCAGATGCTCAGCGTCGCGCGCACGCTGATGGGCAATCCGCGCCTCGTGCTGCTCGACGAGCCCTCCGAGGGAGTCGCGCCGATCATCGTCGAGCAGATGGCCGACATGATCGTGGAACTCAAGAACCACGGGCTGTCGGTGCTGCTCTCGGAGCAGAACCTTGCGTTCGCCGCAGCGGTGTCCGACCGAGCCTACGTGCTGGAAAAGGGACAGGTGCGCTACGCCGGAACGATGGCGGCGCTCGACGCCGACGAAGAGGTCCGCAGGCAGTACCTGGCGGTGTGAAGCGCGCGGCGAACGCGGACGGCTCTCGCGGTCCCGGGTCGCGCCAGCAGGAGGAAACGAAGATGGCCGTGATGGCGAACGTGCAGAAATCGGGCAAGGTGGTCGTGCGCAACATCGGCCTGCTGCTGTCGGGCGACATCGACCGGCCGATCCTCGACGCCGATACCGTCGTCGTCGAAGACGGTCGCATCGTTGCCGTCGGGCGGCAGGGCGATTGCGACACCGAAGGCGCGACGACGACGATCGACGCGCGCGCGACGGCGCTCGCGCCGGGTCTGATCGACTCGCACGTGCACCCGGTGTTCGGCGACTGGACGCCGCGGCAGAACCAGATCGGCTGGATCGACTCGTGCCTGCACGGCGGCGTGACGACGATGATCTCCGCCGGCGAGGTCCATCTTCCCGGTCGACCGAAGGACGTCGTCGGCGTCAAGGCGCTGGCGATCACCGCGCAACGCGCCTTCGACGGCATGCGCGCGGCGGGGCTGGCCGGCGGGGTGAAGGTTCTCGCCGGCGCGCCCGTGCTCGAAAAGGGCATGCAGGAGACCGACTTCGCCGAGCTGGCCCGCGCCGGCGTACGCCTGCTCGGCGAGGTCGGGCTCGGGTCGGTGAAGGCCGGCGACGAGGCGGCGCAAATGGTGGCGTGGGCGCGCAGGCACGGCATCCAGAGCACGATCCACACCGGCGGACCTTCGATTCCCGGCTCCGGGCTGATCGACGAGGACGTCGTGCTCGAGGCCGACGCGGACGTCATCGGCCACATCAACGGCGGCCACACGGCGCTTTCGTACAGGGCCGTCTGCACGCTGTGCGAGCGCAGCTCGCGCGCGATGGAGATCGTCCACAACGGCAACGAGCGCATGGCGATCCTCACCGCGCGCCACGCGATCGAACTGCGCTGCCCGCATCGCATCATCCTCGGCACCGATGCGCCGGCCGGCTCCGGCGTTCAGCCGCTGGGCATCCTGCGGATGATCGCGCTGCTGTCGAGCATGGCGGACATTCCGGCGGAGATCTGCTTCGGCTTCGCCACCGGCAACACGGCGCGCATGCGCGGACTCGAACAGGGCCTGGTCGAGCCGGGGCGGCCGGCCGACTTCGTCTTCCTCGATCGCGCCCAGCACTCCGCCGGTGCCGACCTGCTCGACAGCGTGCGGCTGGGCGACATTCCCGGTGTCGGCATGGTGATGATCGACGGTATCGTGCGCTGCGGGCGCAGCCGGAATACACCGCCGGCGACCGAGGTTCCCGTGGTGGTCGGCTGAAGCGGCGATGTCGGCGAGCAGGCGCACACCGTCCGCCGGCGCGGCGCTTCGCGCCGATCGAGCGTCGGCGCGCGCGCGGGCACGCGCACCGGGCACCGCGCCGAAACGTCGCGACGCCGAGGCCACGCGCGAACGCATCCTGAAGGCGGCGAGCGCCGAATTCGCACGCCACGGTTTCGCCGGCGCGCGCGGCGAGCGCATCGCGCAGCGCGCCCGCTCGAGCGAGCGAATGGTCTACTACTACTACGGAAGCAAGGACGCACTGTTTCGCGCCGTGCTCGAGCGCGCGTACGCGCGCCTGCGCGACGCCGAGCGCGATCTCCGGCTCGATGCCGACGATCCGGCCAACGCGCTCGCGCAGTTCTGCCGCTTCGTCTGGCGCTACTACCTCGAGCATCCCGAGTTCATCAGCCTGCTGAACACCGAGAACCTGTACGCCGCGCGCCACCTGCGCCGCTCGGCGCAACTCGGAGAGCTGGTCTCGCCGGTGGCGCAACTGCTCTCGCGCATGCTGGCCGACGGCGCGGCGAAAGGCGTGTTTCGCGACGACATCGACGTCATCGAGTTGTACGTCGCGATCGCGAGCCTGGGTTATTTCTGCCTTTCGAACCGGCACACGCTGTCGGCCGTGCTCGGTCGCGACGTCGCCGAGGCGCAGGCGCTCGAGCGCTACTGGGACGCGGCGCTGCGCATGATCGCCGGCTACGTGCGTCGCGAGCCTACGACGGACACCGCACGCCGCGCGGCGCCGGCGCCCGAAGCCCTGCGCTGCACCGGCCGCCCGTACTGATCCCGCTCTGCGCGGCCGGCCTGGCGCGCACCGCCGCGGTCCTTCGAATTCGATCGCTTATGATCGAAGCTGCGCCACCGCCGGGCTCGTGCCCGGATCCCGCAGGAGCGGGGAAACGATGATCATCGACTCGCTGCTCGACACCGACCTGTACAAGTTCACGATGATGCAGGTCGTCCTGCACCACTTCCCCGGCGCGCAGGTCGAATACCGTTTCAAGTGCCGCAACGAAGGCATCGACCTGCGGCCCTACGTCGACGCCATCCGCGACCAGGTGCGACACCTGTGCTCGCTTCGCTTTCGCGACGAGGAACTCGACTACCTGCGCTCGCTGCGATTCATCAAGAGCGACTTCGTCGACTTCCTCGCGCTGTTCCACATGAACGAGAAGTACATCGGGATCGAGCCGTCGCCGAAGAACAACGGCGAGATCGACATCACGATCCGCGGACCGTGGCTGCACACGATCCTGTTCGAGGTGCCGGTGCTGTCGATCGTGAACGAACTGTATTTCGGCGCCACCGTCGACAAGCCCGACTACGCCGAAGGCCGCCGCCGACTGTCGGCCAAGATCGACTCGATCGTCGACCCCCCCGATCTCGCCGGCCTGCGCATCGCCGACTACGGCACGCGCCGTCGCTTCTCGCGGGCCTGGCACGAAGAGGTGCTGCTCGACTGCCGTGAGCGGCTCGGCGCGATCTTCGCAGGCACGTCGAACGTGCATTTCGCGATGAAGCACGCGATGACGCCGCTGGGCACGATGGCGCACGAATACCTGCAGGCTTGCCAGGCGCTCGGCCCCCGGCTGCGCGACACGCAGGTCTTCGGCTTCGAGACCTGGGCGCGCGAGTATCGCGGCGACCTCGGCATCGCGCTGTCCGACGTCTACGGAATGTCGGCGTTCCTGCGCGACTTCGACATGTATTTCTGCAAGCTCTTCGACGGCGCACGGCACGACTCGGGCGATCCCTTCCAGTGGGCCGAGCGGCTGATCGCGCACTACGAAACCAACCGGGTCGACCCGAAGACGAAGACGCTCGTGTTCTCCGACGCGCTCACCTTCCCGCTGATGGCCGATCTCTACCGGCGTTTTCGCGATCGCACGCGCATTGCGTTCGGCATCGGCACGAACCTCACCAACGACCTGGGCTACCCGGCGCTGCAGATCGTCATCAAGATGGTCCGCTGCAACGGCCAGCCGGTGGCGAAGATCTCCGATACGCCGGCGAAGAACATGTGCGAGGACGAGGCGTACGTGAAATACCTGCGCCACGTCTTCCAGATCGAATAGCCTGCGTCTGCCGCAACGGATGCGCCGCCGCAGGGGTGCGTCGCTATAATCGCGCCGGTCTTCGGGGTGGGGAGTGCTCAAGGATGAATCGACGACCGAAACTGTTGGTCACGCGAAGGGTCTTTCCGGAAGTCGTCGAACGGCTGCAGCCGGTTTTCGCGCTCGAAGGCAACTCCGACGACGTTCCGTGGCCTCGCGCCGAGCTGCTTCGGCGGGCAGCCGACCGCGACGCTCTGTTCGTCGTCGGGTCCGATCGCATCGACCGCGAACTGCTCGCCGCCTGCCCGGCGCTGAAGATCGTCGCCACCGGTACCGTCGGCTACAACCACATCGATCTCGCGGCGTGCGCCGAGCGCGGTATCGCGGTGACGAACACGCCCGACGTGCTCACCGAAGCAACCGCCGATCTCGCCTGGGCGCTGCTGATGGCGGCCGCCCGCCGACTGTCCGAAACCGAGCGCTGGCTGCGCGAGGGGCGCTGGAACAGCTGGGCCTTCGACCAGTTCCTCGGCGCCGACGTGTACGGCGCGACGCTGGGCATCGTCGGCATGGGGCGCATCGGTTCGGCGATCGCTCGCCGCGCGCGCGGCTTCTCGATGCAGGTGCTGTATCACAATCGTTCGCGCGCGCCGAACGAGTCCGAACTGGGCGCGCGGCGCGTCGAGCTCGACGAGCTGCTGCGCAGCGCCGACCACGTCGTCCTCGTCGTGCCGTACACGCCCGAGACGCATCACCTGATCGGCGAACGCGAGCTGGCATCGATGAAACCGGGCGCAGTGCTGGTGAACATCGCGCGCGGGGGCGTCGTCGACGACGCGGCGCTCGCGAAGGCGCTGCGCAGCGGGCCGATCGGGGCCGCCGGGCTGGACGTCTACGAGAACGAACCGCAGGTCGATCCGGCGCTGCTCGAGGTGCCCAACGTGGTGCTCACGCCGCACATCGGCAGCGCCACGCGCAGCTCGCGACTGGGCATGGCGATGCTCGCCGCCGACAATCTCGTCGCCTGGGCCAACGGCCAGCCGTTGCTCACGCCGGTCTGCGCCTGAAGAAGCGCCGGTCCGCGCGCCGTGCCAGCGATCCACCTCGAGCGCAAGCATCGGCTCGGGCTGAAAAAGGCGCGCGCCGCCGCGCAGCGCGTCGCCGACGACATGGCGCAGTCCTTCGACATCGCGAGCCAGTGGGACGGCAACGCGCTGCGCTTCGAGCGCACGGGCGTGCGCGGAAGCCTCGTCGTCTGGCGCGATCGCGTCGTGCTCGACGCGCAGCTGGCGGGACTGCTCGGCGTGTTCCGCGCCCGCATCGAGGAGCGGCTGCACGACGACTTCGATCGCTATTTCGGTTGAACGGAGAACGTCCTGAATCCCACGGTCATCCAGATCGGCGGCGCGGTCCTGTTCGCGATCGCGCTGGTCCACACCTTCTCGGCGAAGACCTTCGAACGCTTCGCGCGTCGCTATCCGACGCACGCCGGCATCCTGCACCTGCTCGGCGAGGTCGAGGTCGTCTTCGGCTTCTGGGCGATGGTGCTGGTCGCGTACATCGCGATCGCCGCGGGCGGCCACGAAGCGCTGCGCTACCTGGAGTCGCGCAACTTCACCGAGCCGATGTTCGTGTTCGTGATCATGGTGGTCGCCGCCAGCCGGCCGATCCTGCTGCTCGCGCGCGCGGCCGTCGATCGCGGTGCGACGCTGCTGCCGATGCCGGGCGCGATGGCCAGCTATTTCCTCGCGCTGTTCCTGCTGCCGTTGCTCGGCTCGTTCATCACCGAGCCGGCGGCGATGACGCTCGCCGCGCTGCTGCTGCGCGACCGCCTGTACTCGATGACGATCTCGAACCGCCTGAAGTACGCGACGATCGGCGTGCTGTTCGTCAACATCTCGATCGGCGGCACGCTCACGCCCTTCGCCGCGCCGCCGGTGCTGATGGTCGCGGCGAAATGGGAGTGGACGCTGCCGTTCATGCTCGAGCACTTCGGCTGGCGCTCGGCGCTGGCGTGCCTGATCAACGCGGCCGGCGCGACGCTCCTGTTCGCCCCCGAATTGCGGCAGCTGTCCGCCGCCGGCGTGCGCGCACGTGCCGACTCCGCCCCGGCCGTCCCCTGGCAGCTCACGATCGTGCATCTGCTGTTCCTGTTCGGCGTCGTCGTCTTCGCGCACCACGCGATCGTGTTCATGGCGTTGCTGCTGTTCTTTCTCGGCGTCGCGAGCGCCTACGACCGTTACCAGGACCGCCTGATCCTGCGCGAGGCGCTGATGGTCGCCTTCTTCCTGGCCGGCCTCGTCGTCCTCGGCGGGCAGCAGCAGTGGTGGCTGCAGGAGTTGCTCGCAAGGATGAGTCCGACGGCCGTGTATTACGGGGCGACTGCGCTCACCGCCATCACCGACAACGCCGCGCTGACCTATCTCGGGTCGCTCGTGGAGGGGCTCGGCGACGAGTTCAAGTACGCGCTGGTGGCGGGGGCGGTGACCGGCGGCGGGCTGACCGTGATCGCCAACGCACCGAATCCGGCCGGGTATTCGATCCTGAAGAATCGTTTCGAGCACGAGGAGATCAGCGCGCTCGGACTGCTCGCGGCGGCGGCGATTCCGACGCTGGTCGCGATCGGGGCGTTCCGGTTGATCTGACGCACGCGGCTGTTCGGTCGGCGGTCGGCGGTCGGCGGTCGGCGGTCGTGGCCTGCGGCGCGCCTGGGCGAGCGGTGCATGCGGCGGTCGGAGCGAGCGAAGGCGCGGGCCGTCGGGCGCGGGCGCTTGGGTGCGCAGCCCCCCGCTGCGCGGGGGGTTCCCTGCGATGCTCGCGACGCCGGCTTGCGCGGCGTAACTCGCTGCGCGCGCTGCGCGCGCTTCGCTCGGACAGACGCCGCGAGAGTGAGGACGACGCGCGCTGCGCGCGCGACGCCGGCGTCGCTGCGCTTCTCGGCTGCGCACAAGCGCGCCCGCGCCCGACGGCCCGCGCCTTCGCCGGCAAGCGAGGCCGTGCGCTCAGCCGTGCAGCCGCCGCCCCGCGCCTCTGCGCAGCTGTGCCGCCGACGATCGCCGTGGACGATCCGAACCAGCCGCCCGCTGCGGACCGGATCGGCCTGCGATTCGTCGATGCGCTTCGCCGTCATGCCGACCTTCACCGAGAACATCCGCACAACGCGTACCACTACGCCGAGGGACTCGCGCGCGACCGCATTCCGGCCGCGCCTGTTGCCGCCGCAGGCGTGAAGCGGATCGCGCAGGATCGGATCGCGCGGCTCGACGCGATGCTCGGCGCGAACGCCTGTCTCGCCCAGGCCGTTTCACGTTCGCCGACAGCCGGCTTTACGTCCGGCTCGGTTTCGCCGATTCGGTCCGCCAGCTCCGCGACCGCGGTCTGCGCGACGTCACGGCATTCGCACGTGTCGGCGAGCGCCCGTCGGCGTCGGCGAGCCTGCATCCGGACTGCGCATTTCGGGGCGCGCGCGGCTGAGCGAACGCACCCGTGTACCTGCGGCAGCGGACGGCCGCCAGCAGCGCGACCCGATGCACTTGCCGGCGAAGGCGCGGGCCGTCGGGTGCGGGCGCGCTTGTGCGCAGCCGAGAAGCGCAGCGACGCCGGCGTCGCGCGCGCAGCGCGCGTCGTCCTCACTCTCGCGGCGTCTGTCCGAGCGAAGCGCGCGCAGCGCGCGCAGCGTGTTAGGCCGCCCAAGCCGGCGTCGCTAGCATCGCAGGGAACCCCCCGCGCTGCGGGGGGCTGCGCACCCAAGCGCCCGC
>JACDJC010000486.1_pt1 | contig 45761 bp, 43 predicted proteins | sample 7454191 | NCBI WGS metagenome assembly JACDJC01 (sample SAMN14253291, study PRJNA609438) | sludge metagenome | isolation source: sludge after 25d culture with pyrite and EDTA | collected 2018-12-20
CAATGGCGGTGACTGGCGGGTACGGACCGGCACTCGATGTACGGACTGACCTGGCTGTTTCGCCGAAACCCGCTGGTCAGCGCAGCCCCTACGGACAGCTTCCCAAGCTGAATACGGGAGTTCGATTCTCCTCACCCGCTCTGGTGCGAGACCCCTGCTACTGCAGGGGTTTCGTCGTTCCCGGGTGTCGGCGCCAGAGCAACTGAGTCGCCGATGTTGCACAAGTGTTGCACACCAGTTGGTCCGCTGATCCCTACCGACCGGGCCCGGCAGCGGATCACCTGTCGATCGATCGAGCCGCCGGTCGGGCCGAGCTCACCCTGTCGTTCGCGCAGGAGCAGTGGCATGAGTCGGACCTCAATCCCAGTTTCGGCCGCCGAACTTGGAATTGGAGACCCGAAATCCAACTCTCGGAAGACCGGCGTGCTCACAGAGCAGGCGGCCGGAACACGTCGAGCTTTGCGGCGATCTCGGCGTCACGGGCCTGTGCAGCGTGCTGGTAGCGGAGCGCAGCGTCGTGGGTGGAATGGCCGAGTCGGGCCATCAGTTCCTTGGTGGTGGCACCCGTCCACGCAGCCATCGTGCCGCCCGCGTGGCGGAGATCGTGCAGGGTGAACTGGGTGAGCCCAGTCGCCCGCCGGGCTTCGTCGAAGCACGCCTGCAGCGACACGGTCCCGAGTGGTCCGCCGCGTTCGCCGACGAAGACGGGCGAGGTCGGGTTCGCGGCGGTCCAGGTCGCGAGGTGCTCCTGCAGTGCCTCGACGACGAACGGCGGCAGGCTGATCGTTCGCAAGCCCGCCGCGCTCTTCGGGGCCGTCACCTTGCGTGTGCCGTCCTTGAGGTAGACGGCTTGACGCTGCACTGACAACTGGCCCGCGGCAACGTCGACGTCGCGGCGCTCCAGTCCGAACAGCTCTCCTCGACGCAAAGCACCGAACGCGGCGACCAGGACGAGGGCCCTGAGGTGCGGGCGGATCGCCCCGGCAAGTTGGTGGATCTGCTCCGCTGTCGCTAACGGCCGCTCGCCCGAGTGCTCCCGGCCAGCACCGCTGATGACGCACGGATTGCGGGCGATCACCGCGTCACTGACGGCCACGTTCAGGATGGCCCGTAGGAGTCGGTAGGCCTTGGCCGACTGAAGCTCGGACGAGTCGCTGCGAACACGGCTGAGCCAGGCCCGGACGGCCTCGGTGGTGATCGAGCCGATCGGTACCTCCCCGAAGGTGGGGAGAATGAACCGGTCAAGGAGGTTGCGGTACAGCTCGAGCGTCTTCGGTGCGAGAGGCCGGGGACGGTCCGTCAGGAATAACTCCGCCCGACCGGCCAGAAGCGCACGACCGGCAGACGGATCGACCCATCCGCCGTTGCTCTGCGACGTGAGCTGGTTCCGCTCCCAACGCTCGGCGGCCTTCCTGGTCGTGAACGTCTCGCTGTACTGGCTTCCGTCCGGTCGGCGGAGCCGGACCTGCCACCTCGGCTTGCCGTCCGCATAGGCCTGCCCTGTGCTGTTCGTCTCCCGACGCGTGATCGCCACGACTACCGCCCCTCGATGCGAGATGGAGAGGCCGTGAACGACGGCGATACGGCGCTCACGCTACAGACCTGCCCCGACGTCGGGCTCGGTGTCGTGGTCGATGCCGAGGCGTTGGGCCCGGGTCTGTTGGAGTGCGTGGGTGAGCACGTCGAGCGGGTCGCGCTCGGTGCGGAGGTGTTTGGGGATGTGGGCGTCGGGATCGGGTGCTGTGGAGACGGCGTAGATGCGGTTCGACTCCCGTCCCCGTGAGAGTCCGACGTAGCCGGACTCTCGGTAGAGCTCGTCGCTGCCGAGCAGGAGGGCGTGGTCACACGTGATGCCCTGGGCCTTGTGGATGGTGATGGCGTAGCCGTGACGAATATGCCGTTCGTCGAGGTACTCAGCCGGTAGCTGCCATGTCCCGTCGGGGGTGTCGATCGTGAGGGTGCGGTGTCGGTGGTCGATGTGGGTGATGTCGCCGACGGTGCCGTTGCGGACACCGAGTCGGCGGTCGTTGCGGAGGCAGACCACCCGGTCACCGATCCGGAAAGGCCGGCCATCGAGGCGGAGCGCCTCGCCGTGGAGGTGGCCGTGCTCGGCCATGAGCTGGTGCGCTCGCCGGTTGAGGTCGTCGACGTCGCTGTTGCGGCTCGCCATCATCACCGCGGACGCCCCACTGCTGTGGTGGTCGAACCAGTCGTCGGCCATGCGTTGGCGGACCAGGTCGGCGTTGTGGCCGACCACCACACCATCGTTCGCGGTCATGCGTTCGAGCGCTGCGTCGACGCGGCCGTGGGCCAGGTCGCTGATCGTGTCGCGCTCCCACCCGACGCGCTGGCGCCGGTTCTCGGCCAGCGTGTGCACGACGTGGTGCTGCGTGAGGTGGCGGAGGAACCCGCCGGCCTCGATCTCGGGCAACTGCTTCGGGTCGCCGACCAGGATCACTTTGGCGCCCGCGTTCGCCGCCTGGTCGAGCAGCGGTGCAAGGGTCCGGGTGCCGACCATGCCCGCCTCGTCGATAGCGAGCACGCTGCGCGGACCGAGCGTCCGCTCACGCTGGTCGAGTTGGAGTCGGAGCCGGGCGATGGTCATCGACTCGATCCCGGAGCCCTGTTCGAGCCCGTGGGCCGCGGAGGCGGACAGGGCGCACCCGACCGTCGTGTACCCGCTGCGCTGGAACGTGTCGCGGATCGAGTCGAGACAGAAGGTCTTGCCGGTCCCCGGCCCGGCAACGATCACGCTCACCGCGTCGGTGGTGCGGCACACCCCGCTGATCAGCTCCCGCTGCTCAGCCGACAGCGACGGTCGTTCCTGGAACACCGACCAGACGATCGACGGCATCACCTCCGGCGAGCGCTCCCCCAGCCTACGGGCAGCGACCTGGTCGGCGAGGCGTTGTTCGAGAGCGAGCAGCTCGGTCGTCGAGTAGCACTCGCCCTTCACCGGGTCCGGGCCGAGGGCCACGACCTCGACCCGGTCGAGATACCGATCCGCCGCTTCCTCGAACCAGGCTGCCGGTGGTCCTGGTGGTAGGTGGTCGACGAGGTGCTGAATGACGAGGCGGCGGTCGAACGTCGACGCATGAGCCGTCAACCCGACCGGTGACGACATCGTCTCGAATGCGACGTCAACGGGGTGGTCAGACGGTTGGTCACCCCTGACCAGCGGGAGTTCAGCGGTTTGGCCAGGGGTGACCACGGGGAAGTCAGTGCTGTGTTGACCGGTCAACGCGGCAGGGCACGCCGCCCGAAGATCGCCCTGGGTCCAGCCGATCTCGGCGGCTTCGGCGCGCCACCGGCCGCGCAACTCATCGGTGTGCTCGACCCGACCACTCTTCGCCTGGCGGGTGTCCAGCGCCGACACCTCGGCCGCCTTCGCGGAGGTGAGCCCCCACTCGGCCATCCGGTCCTCGATCGCGCCGCGCCGCTTCGAGAACAGGTCGCGCACCTCGACATCGACGCCCTCGATGTCGGCGAGCCCGTTGACGACGGGACTCCAGCGGACGCCGAGGCGTTCGGCCAGCTCGTGGCGCAACTGGGCGTCGTAGACGTACCCGGCGGTCTTCATATGGACCAACAACCCGCGACCGTCCAACGTCCGCCATCGTCCGTCCGGCGTGCGGACCGAGTTCGCGACCAGGACATGGGTGTGCAGGTGCGGGTCGCCGTCACGCGACGTGCGATGCCGGAACCCGGCAGCGACCAACCCGTCCGCCCTGACACGGGTCCTGCCGCCCCGTCCGGTGCGGGTGAAACCCGCCCACTCCTCCACGTAGCGGAGCCCGACCTGCATCGCCGCCTCATGCGCCGCCACCACCACCTCTGCGATCTCCGGATCGGCCAGGCCCCACAGGACGCTGACGGACTTCGGCGCACGGAACGTCAGATCCCAGCCCGGCACCAACCGACCCGCCCCGTGATGCAACCCCTCGCCCGACCGAGGATCGGCACCGAGCAGCACCGCTCGCAGATCATCGGGATCCACTCGGCCCTCGAGACCGAGCAGCGCTGACGAGGCGACCCACTCGCCCGGCGCCTCGCCCGCGCCGGCGTAGTAGTCCTCCACGCCGGCCACGACCTGATCCAGGTAGTAGCCCTCCGACCCCGCTCCCAGCCGGTGCACGCTCAACACGCCCGGACTCCGCCGACGGCTGCACCCTGCTCAATGGCTCGCGCTTGTTCCACACCCCCCTAAGCGCGAGTCAACGACTTACCGAGCGGAGAAATCGTTGCCGTCGAGACATCCGTCGAGCGCGTGGTCAGGGTCGGGGTCACCCCGGGTGCATCTCTGTGACCCCTCTCGGTCAGGCGCGGTCTCGCTGGTAGTCCGTGACGCTCTCCCGGCCCATCGCCAGGTCGGCCGCCACCGCAGCCAGCAGGGCCGGCACGACGTAGCCGGGCCGACCGCTCGTCTCGGCGACGAACATGACGGCGGCGAGTGGCACCTGGTACCCGGCTCCCAACACTGCGGCCACACCGAGGATGGGAAAGAGTCCCGAGCCGCCCAGGCCGACGATGGCACCGGTGACCCGTCCGAGCAGGCCGCCGAGCACGACGAGGGGCACGAAGTACCCGCCGACGCCTCCACCCGCGGTGGTGGCGACGACGCCGACGAAGCGGATCGCCAGCATGGCCACGATCACGCCGATGGCGAGCTTCGGGTCCTCCAGCCAGTCCAGGACCAGGTAGCCGGGACCGACCCCGAGCGGCCGATCCGTCAGCGCGTACGCGGCCCAGGCCGCGCCGGCGAGCGCGGCCGCTGCGAGCGGCAGCCGGAGGAGCACACCGGTCGACGCGGCCCAGTGCTTGGCCCACCGGATGGACCGTGCGATCAGTCGGGCGAACAGTCCGCCGGCGACACCTAGCAGCAGTGCCCCGCCCAGATCCCGAACGTCGAACGGCGGATTGCCGGCCACGGGGAAGAGTCGCGCTGTCCCAGCGAAGAAGACCAGCGCGACGTACCCCGACGCTGCGCCCACCAGGGCCGGGAGGAGCTGGTGGCGGGCCATGTCCGACTTGTAGGGCACTTCCAGTGCGAACACGGCCCCAGTTGCCGGGGCCTTGAACACCGCGGCGACCGCAGCCGCGGCTCCGGCGACCAGGAGTGCCTGGTGGTCCACCAGCATCCGCCGGGCGAGACGGCGTGCGGTGCCGTCCGCGGCCCCTGCGCCCAGCAGGACGGCAGGGCCCTCGAGTCCGAGGGATCCACCGAAGCCGAGCGTGGCCACCGCCGCCGCCATGCGGATCGCCACCTGTCGACCGGGGATCCGGCGGCCTTCCTGGTGGATGCTGAGCAGGTACTCGTCCGCCGTGGACCGGGAGCGGGGCTTCGGCCCGAGCCGGAGCGCCACGGCCGCCAGCACCAGTCCGACGGCCGGGCCAAGAACCATGAAGCCGACCGGCGCCGCCCGGACCTCGTCCAACAGGAACGTCACCATTCGTTCGAAGACGTACACGCCGAGGCCGACGCAGACGCCCAGCACCGCGGAGACCGGGAGCGTCCGATCCCGCAGGCTGGCTCGCCACCCGGTCGTCAACGGACCCTGCCGTGCCAGCCACGTGTCTGGGAGGCGGGCGCCGTGGGCGGGCTCACCTTGCGGGACCGAATCCGGTCAGCATGGCGTTCAGGCCGATGAGGAATCGACGCTCCGTGACGAAGCCACGGATGGCGTCGGTGACCGGATCGGACTCGTCCGTGGTCGGGGGGCCGCCGCGCTCGCGTGCGGACTCGAGGGCGCAGAACCCGATCGCGTAGGTGTGGGCGGCGGCGTAGACGTCGGTGGACGTTTCGTCATCGAACCCGGCGTGGTGCAGCACCCCGAGTGCTGCGGCGACCCGCGCCCGCGCGGCTGGTGTGGTGACCGGCCGGCGCGTGAACAGCTCCAACAGGTCGGGCTCGGAGCGCAGGACCTGGCGCAAGGACGTCGCCATCTCGATGAGATACTGGCGCCAGTCGCCGGTCGATGACGGGAGACCGGCTTCGGAAAGCCGGACGTCGGCCACGACCGCTAGGAGATCGTCCTTGCCCTTGACGTGGTGGTAGAGGGCCATAGGGGTCACGCCCAGTGCCCCAGCCAGGCGGCGAAGACTGAGTGAGCCGACTCCCTCCGTGTCGACCAGGGCCAGGGTGGCGTCTTCGATCAGGCCGCGATTGAGTGCCCGTGTCTTCTTCGTCCCTGAGGTCACCATCCAGAGTATACGCGTACATTTGGACCGTCCGTACGCGTATACTGAGCGAGTGATTGAACACGCTGGCTCCGATGGCGAGGGGCGTGAGCGGTCCCAACGAACTTCGGTGCCCTTGCGGGTCCGGGCGACCGTGGCGTTCGGTCTGGTGTCGCTCATGCTGGCAGGCGCCTTCGGGGTCGTCACGCACGTTCTCGTCCGCTCCTGGGCGATCGCAGATCGTGAGAACGCCGCGGTGCGCCAGGCATACACGAACGCCCGTCTGGTGCGGAACCGCCTCCGCTCTCCCGGAACGGACATCCCGGCCCTCCTGTCGGGTCTCCAGTTCACGGGCACCGGAGTTGCACTGATACAGCGGCAAGGGCGCTGGTACACGAGTTCGGTCGACGCCGATCGCTCCGGATTGACACCTTCGCTGCGAGCCGAGGTCGGCGATGGGCGAGCCGCCAGGCAGGTTGTTCGGGGTCAAGGGGGCCCATCACTCCTGATCGGCGTACCCATCGCCGAAGCATCGGCGGATTTCTACGTGATCGAGTCCCTCCAAGACCTGGAGAGCACTCTGGCCGGTCTCCGGACTGCGTTCTTGGCCGGGACCGCTGTTGCGGCAGCCGTCGGTGCCACGACCGGAGCGCTCATCAGCCGGCGTGTCCTCCGGCCGTTGACGGAGACATCCCGCACCGCCACGCTGATTGCGTCAGGCGAATCCGCCGCCCGTCTCCCCGCGACGAACGATCCCGACCTTGAACCGCTCACAACATCGTTCAACGACATGGTCGACCGCCTCGTCGCCCGGGCCCGACGCGAGGCTCGTTTCGCCTCCGATGTGAGCCACGACCTACGCGGACCCCTGGCAACGCTGTCGGCCGCAGTGTCAGTCATCAAAAGACGACGAGATCAGGTGCCGGAGACAGCCCGCGCCGCCATCGATGCACTCGACGACCAGGTGGAGTCGTTCAACCGGCTGGTCGTCGACCTGCTGGAGATCTCACGCTTTGAGGCCGGAACGGCGGTGCTCGACCGGCGCAACGTCGACCTCGAAGAGTTCGTCCGGGTTGTGCTTCGAGACTCCGAGGCGCACCATGACATCCCGATCGACACGGCCGCTGCGTCGTCGATGAGGGCCGAGATCGACCCCAGGCGGATCCAGCAGGTGCTGCTGAATCTCCTGGACAACGCCGACCGATACGCCGGAGGAGCAACGCGCATCGAGATCACACGTCCCGCAACCGGGCGCGTGTCGATTGCAGTCGAAGATCGTGGGCCCGGGGTCCCAAGCGACCTCCGAGACGCGATCTTCGACCGCTATGAACGTGGACCTGCGGCCCAGGATCCCGAGATGCCGGACGGTACCGGTCTCGGACTGGCACTCGCGGCCCAGCACGTGGCGCTCCATCACGGGTCGATCCACGTGGAGCCAAACTCCGGCGGGGGCTCGCGATTCGTGATTGAACTGCCAGAGGACGCGTGATGCGCCGGCTACAGCGACGGGTGCCGGCCCTGCTCAGCGTGCTGGCTGTCGCCGGGGGAGCTGGGGGCTGCGGCGTCACGGCTGACACCAACGCCCGCGCCGACGCCGACGACAACCTGCCGGCCGGACTCCTCGAGACCACCACGACGATCAACTCCTCCGGATCAGCACCCACCGAACGGGTGTCGGTCTGTCTGGTCGCGCCCGACGGCGCCCTCGTCCAGACCGCTCGCCCGACAACCGCTCCAGCCACACCCGCGACGGCGCTCACATCCATCTCGAACCCGCTGGAACCCTCCGAGTTCCGCGCCGGTCTGTCGACAGCGCTCTCCGCAGATACGCGCCCATCGACCTCGGTCAGCGGCGGCCTCGCAACCGTCAAGCTCCCCCCCGGCTTTCCCGAGGCGTCGGCGACTGACCAGCTCGCCGCCGTCGCCCAGATCGTCTGCACCCTGACCGCACAGCCAGGAATCGGTCAGGTCGGTTTCGAGATCAACGGATCGATCATCGAGGTTCCTCGTGGCGACGGATCCACCACGTCCGACCCCGTCTCCAGACAGGACTACCCGGCCACGATCCCCCAGTAGAGCGTGACGACCCGGCCACGGAGCACCTTCACCCCCGGGGATGCGGTTCACCAAGGCGTCCGAAGCCAGGCCTGGAGCAGAACGGTGACGAACAACTGTGCACCCAGCCAGCAGCGACGCGCCGTTCGACCCCGGACGGCGGAGGTGGCCAGCAGGATGAAGGGCACAAGCGGTAGCCAGATGCGCTCGACCTCGCCCTTGGACAGACCCGAGAGGTCGGCCACGGCGAGCCCCGCCGTCGCAGGATCGGAGCGGGCCTTCACCGTGGACGACCCTCCGGAACATGCCGCAGCACGCAGCCGAACCGCCGATCGCGTGTGTCGAGGGGTGGAGCGCCTCCGCGGCGTGGCGCGGCGTCCGGGTGTCCGACGTGCTGGCGGCGGCGGGAGCGACGCCGTCGGCCGTCACCACCGTCCGTTCCGCGCAGCGGTCCGGGCCCTATCGATCGCGACGTGGCCCTGCCGGTCGGCCAACACCGCTGAGCGCCGCTGCGGGGACGGGCGCGCCACCTCGATGCGTTCATCCGTCATTCGCAGATCCTGCCGAGGGACCCGTGGCTGCGTCGGGCGGACCGTCGGTGAACGCATCGACGGCGTCGGGGTGGGCGGGTGCCAGGCCGGACAGCCGACCGGCTCGGGCCAGCAGGTGGCTGGCAGCCGGAACGGTCCACAACTGCAGTCCCAGGGCCAGCAGGAGCTTGGTGACCTCGGACGCCCCGGGCATCTGCAGGACCGCTCCCGACAGCGTGCACGCGATTCCCAGGGTGGCCGGCTTGGTCGCGACGTGGATCCGGGCGTAGGCGTCAGGCATCCGGAAGAGCCCGATGGCGGCGATCAGGGTCAGCACGCTGCCGGCCAGCAACAGCACGACCGACAGCACGTCGAGCGCCATCTCCAGGACCGTGCTCACCGGGGCCCCTCGCCCTGTCCGGACGCGGGACCAGCGCCCCGCCGCTCGATGAAGCGGGCCACCGTCACCGTCCCCAGGAAGGCCAGGAGCCCGATGAGGAGGATGATCTCGACGCCGTACCCGCCGGCGGCGACCGCTGCGCCCACGGCCAGACCGTTGAGCACGACGGCGACCGCGGTGTCGATGCCGATGGCCCGATCGACCAGGTTGCGGGAACGTACGACGAACCACGCCGCGAGCAGGGCGGAGACCGACAGGAGGGCGAGGCAGATGATGCCGACCACGGTGATCACCGGACACCTCTTGGATGGAGGTCGATCGGGTGCACGGCCCTGAGCACGCGTTGCTCGAGCGCCGCGATCTCTGCCACCACCGCCTCGGGGTCCTCCAGACCCAGCACGTGGACGAGCAGGTGGGTCGGCCCGTGCCGCACGTCGAGGGTCACGGTGCCAGGGGTCAGGCTGATCAGGTCGGCGACGATCGTCGCCACCAGCGCCGAGTCGGTGTGCAGCGGCGCGGCCACGACGCCGGCGCGGAGCCGTCCGGCCGTGGGCCGGAGCACCGTCCACGCCACCTGGAGGCTCGACACCACGAGGCGGCCGAACAGGTCGGCCACCAACAGGATGACGCCGAGCGCGTGCACGTGGTGCGCCCGGGGCCTGCGGAGCCTCGCATCGAGGGCCACGACGGCACCGACCACGACCAGGCCGCTGGCGACGTTGGCCACCGACAGCTCACCCCAGATGAGGATCCACACCACCAGGAGGCCGGCGGGCCCGGCCATGCGGCTCACTTCTCCACCGCCTCGGTGTAGCTGCGAGGATCGACGATCCCCGCAGCGGCCCGGCCGCAGAACCGGTAGATGGGTCCGGCGGCGAGGGCGATGACCAGCCCCAGCACCACGACCGCCGCGGTCACCGACGACATCAGGGGGTGGTGGCGGAGCACGCCGACGCGACCGGTCGGGGCCGGTGTCGTGGTTCCCCAGAACACCCCGGACCAGATCTTGAGCATGGACACCAGGGTCAGCAGCGAACCCAGCAGACTGACCGCGATGATGGCGTACTGATCCTGAGCGAAGCCCGCTTCGACGATCCCGACCTTGCCCACGAAACCGGACAGGGGGGGCAGCCCGGCCAGGCTCAACGCCGGTAACAGGAACAGGAGAGCCAGTGGTCCCGAGCGACGGGCCATCCCCCCGATGCGGTCGAGGGTCGAGGTACCGGTTTCCCGCTCCACGATGCCCTCGACCAGGAACAGTGATGTCTTGGTCGGGATCTGGTGCAGGACGAAGAAGATGGTGGCCGTGATGGCGGCGAGGCCGCCCAGGGCCAGACCTAGCAGCATGTAGCCGATCTGGCTGACGATGTGGAAGCTCAGGATCCGCTTCATGTCGGTCTGCGCGATGGCACCCAGCACACCGACGATCATCGTGAAGCCGGCGACCACGAGGAGCAGCGTCCGTTGTCCTCCAGGGAACAACAGCGTCTCGGTGCGGATCAGGGCGTACACGCCGATCTTGGTCAACAGGCCGGCGAACACAGCGGTGACGGGACTGGGCGCGGCCGGGTAGCTGTCGGGCAGCCAGGAGTACAGCGGGAACACGGCCGCCTTGAGCCCGAAGGCGATGAGGAGCAGCAGGTTCAACCCCGTCCGCACCCCGTCGGGGAGCTCCGCGAGCCGGGCCGGGAGGTCGGCCATGTTCAGGGTTCCGGTCGCCGCGAACACCAGGGCCACGGCCATCAGCAGCAGCGTCGACTCCAGCACGTTGAGCACCACGTAGGTCGTGCCCGAACGGATCTGCTGGTCGTTGCCCTCCAGGGTGATGAGCACGTAGCTCGACATCAGCAGGATCTCGACAGCCACGAACAGGTTGAACAGGTCGCCGGCCAGGAACGCCGCGGACACGCCGGCCATGAGCACGAGGTAGGTCGGCGTGTACCAGGGCGACCGCTCGTCGTCGGCCCGCTGGCCCTGTGCGTAGGCCAGGACGGCCAGCAGCATCGCCGCCCCGATGAGCAACATGAGCGTGGCCAGGCGGTCGGCCACGAGGTTGATGGCGATGGGGGCCGGCCACCCACCGAGCGGTGACGTCAGCGTGCCGTTGCGGTCCACCGCGACGAGGAGCGTGATCGCGATGCCCAGCGTCGTCGTGGCCGCCACCAGGGCGACGATCCGCTGGGCCCCCGGATGACGACCGAGGAGCAGGGACACGGCGGCGGCAGCGAGGGGCACCACGATGGCGAGGGGGAGCAGCGCCGTCACGACGACACCTCGCCGTCGGCATCGTCACGGCCGATGCGACGGTCTTCGATGTCGTCCTCGACGTCGTCGTTGCCGTCGATCGTCCACGACCGGTACGCCACGGCCAGCAGGAACGCGGTCGTTCCGAAGCTGATGACGATGGCGGTCAGGACCAGGGCCTGTGGGACCGGGTCGCCGAGGGGGCCGTCACTGCCGATGATGGGCGCGGACGCCGGGGCGCCACCGGTGGCCAGCACCATGAGGTTCACCGCGTTGGCGAGCATCCCCAATCCGAGGATGATGCGGGTCAGCGTTCGGTGCAGCACCAGGTAGGTGCCGACAGAGGCCAGGGCGCCGATCAGGACCGCCAGCGTGAGGCTCATCCGCCGTCCGCCTCCGGTCCGTCGGCCACGACGCTCGTCTCATCCGCGCGCACGAACGCGGTCACGACCGTGAGCACCGTCCCGAGCACCAGGACGTGCACGCCGATGTCGAAGCCGGCCGAGCTCACCACCTTGACCGTCCCCAGCAACGGCACGTCGAGCTTCCAGATGGCCGACTCCAGCAGTTGGCCCCCCACGGCCACGGGCGCGACGGCCACGGCCAGGGCCATCAGGAGGCCGATGCCGATGAGGCTGACGGGGTCGATGCGGAGGCGGTCGAGCGATCGGGGGCCGTCGGCGAGGTAGCGCAGCACCACGGCCGTGGCCATCACCAGTCCCCCGGCGAACCCGCCGCCCGGTGCGTTGTGACCCCGGAAGGTCAGGTACACCGACGTCAGCAGCAGCACGGGCACCAGGCCGTTGGCCGTGGTCGTCAGGATGACCGACCGCCGCACCGTCGCCGTGTCGGCCGCCGGCCGCTGGTCGCTCATGGCCGGCCGCCGGGCTCGCTGACCCGGGTCCCGTCGAGCGCCCCCTCGGGCAGGTCCACGCCGTCGGGCAACCGCTTGCGTCGCTGCTGGCGGCGGGCCACGCCGACCAGGTTGACCACACCGACCGCGGCCACGGCCAGGACCGTGATCTCGCCCAGGGTGTCGAAGCCGCGGAAGTCCACGATGGTCACGTTGACGACGTTGCGGCCACCCGCTTCGGCCTCGGACCGGCGCACGAGCTCGTCGCCCACCGACGGTGCCGTGCGGGCTGCCGAGGCGGCGAGCGCGAACACCGTGACGGCGACCCCGATGCCGACCGACAGCGTGACGCGCGCGATCCGGGGTGCCCACGTCGGTGCAGCCTGGAAGCGGTCGGGCAGTCGTCCCAGCACCAGCAGGAACATGACGACGGTCAGCGTCTCGACCAGGAACTGCGTCACGGCCAGGTCGGGAGCGCCGTGGAGGAGGAAGACCACGGCCAGGCCGTAGCCGGACCCACCCAGGAGCAGGGCGGCGCTGAAGCGGCGACGGGCGCCCAGCACGCCGACGGCCAGGACCAGCGTCAGCGCGGCCGCAACCAGCTCGAGCGGTGAATCGGCCAGCGGCAGGGCGCCCAGGCTCACCGGCCCCACCAGGCCGGCGGCCACCAGCGCGGCCACCACCACCGTGAGGACGACACCGAGGTAGGCGGTGAGCGATCCGCTCTGGGTCAACCCGGTGAGCCGCCGGGACCCCACCATCAGCCCGTCGTAGAGCGCGGCGTACGCGGGGCTCCCGATCCCCACACCGGCGTCACGCCCCGCCTCACGTCGGTGCACGACGGCGGCCACCGTCGCTCCCAGCACCCAGGTCAGCGCCGACAGGCCCAGGGCGGCTCCGACCCCCGGCCACAGGACGAGGTGGCCCTCGGCCGACGCAGGGTCGAGCGAGCCGGCCACCTCGGCCAGAAAGGCGCCCACAGCCCCGGCGGCCAGACCGAACAGGAGCGACAACCCCGCGAGGAGAGCCGGAGCGGCCAGGAACCCCGAACCCGGGCGACCGACCTCCACGGCGAGGACCACCGTCGACTCCGGATCGTCACGGCCCACCGCGGCCTCCGCAGCCGCAGTGCCCCGTCCGAACACGCCGTCGACGATGCGGACCGAGTACGCAACCGTCAGCACGCTGCCGCCCACCACCAGGACCAGGGCGGCGACGCCCACGACGCCGATGCCGGGATCCAGCAGGGCGTCCAGCCCGCTCTCCTTGGCCACGAACCCGAAGGTCGGGGGAATGGCGGCCATGGACGCCGCTGCAGTGGCGGCCACTGCCGCGAGCACGGGCAGCTGTCGCCCGAGGCGCCGCAGGCGCCGCATGTCCCGGGTGCCGGCCTGGTGGTCGACCACGCCGACGACCAGGAACAGGGCGGCCTTGAACAGGGCGTGCGCGGTCAGGACGGCCACCCCCGCATAGGTCAGGGCGGGTGTGCCCAGACCGACGAGGATCATGATGAGCCCGAGTTGGCTGACGGTTCCCTGCGCCAGCGCGAGCTTGGCGTCCTGCTGGCGAAGAGCTCGCGCACCGCCGACCAGCAGGGACGCTCCGCCGCAGGTGACCACGAGGACCCTCCACGGCCCCTGGTCCGCGAACGCCGGGGCGAGACGGGCCACGAGCACGATGCCGGCCTTCACCATGGTGGCCGAGTGCAGGTATGCGCTCACGGGGGTGGGGGCTGCCATGGCGCCCGGGAGCCAGAAGTTGAAAGGCGCCTGGGCCGACTTGGCGAACGCCCCGGCGAGGACCAGGACGAGCGCCACGGTCGTCACCGTGCCGCCCGGTGGGTTGGCCACCAGGGCCGACAACGACGTCGTGCCGGACTGCTGACCGAGCAGGATCAGCCCTCCGAGGAGCGCGAGCCCCCCGGCGCCGGTGACCAGGAATGCTCGTTGGGCGGCGAGGCGGGCCTCGGCGGAGCGGTCGTCGATCCCGATCAGCAGGTACGACGTGATCGAGGTCAGCTCCCAGAACAGGAAGAGCGTGAAGAACCCGTCGGACAGGACGAGGCCCAACATGGCACCGGCGAACGCGACGAGCAGACCGGCGATGCGGCCCAGGTCATCTCGACCGGTTTGGCCGTCGTGCGGTGCGAAGTACGACACGCAGTAGCCGAGGACGAGCACGCCGATGCCAGAGACCAGCAGCCCCATGAGCAGGCCGAACCCGTCGAGACGGAACGCCAGCGTGAGGCCCAGCTGAGGGACCCACCGGTAGGTCGACTCGACGGTTCCGCCGTCCAGCACCGCCGGCGCCTGGGTGCAGAGCCACACGAAGGTGACGGCGGGGGCCGCCCCGGCAACACCGAACGCGGCGCGCCCGACGCGGGTGCCGGGGGCGAGGCAGGCCGTGGCGGCCAGTGCGTGGAGCGCGAGGAGAAGGATCATCAATGGTCGATGCGACGTGTTGTCCCCGCCGTAGACGGGGGCCGACCAGACTTCCCGGCTCTCCGAGTGACGAACCTACCCGAGGCCCCAGCGGCGATCGCAGCCTGCGTGTGAACACACCATGAATCACCAACCTCCGGCTGTTGCGGACGAACGCGGATCGGAGGGCGTCGGTGCCGGTTGGGAACGCAGGCCAGACCCCATGACCTGACTCGACTCGGATCACCTGGTTGGCCGGCACCGGGAGATGATCGGACGCCTACACGAGGCCAGGCGGACCCAGGGGTCGAGTTGATGTTCCAGTTGATACAGGACTACCTCAGGGCCATCGAGACTGACGTCGGACGGTGGTTCGATCAGGCGTAGGCCAGCTACTGCCGCCTGCACTCTGCAGAGGTTGGCCGCCGATCCGACGAAGTGGCCTTCCCGCTGGGCGCCCTGTTCCGGGGTTCGACGGGTGCTCAGGCCCTCGCGATGTTGCACATTTGTTGCACAGGACGCAGCGGAACGGGACGGGCCCCGACGGGACCAGGTGGACAGCCCGTCCCCGACATCCCATACAGACACTGGGCTTTCCGGCCCTGGGTGGTACTCGACGAATCCAGGAGGATGCGCCGAAACGGCCGCCGGTGAGCTTCCCAAGCTGAATACGCGAGTTCGATTCTCGTCACCCGCTCTGCACCGGAACCCCGCCACGGTGGTCTGGAGGTCCGCGTCGTCGGGTAGGCCCTGACTACGGGGCCGACCACGAGGTGATCCGTCGATGGTCCCGACCAGTCGGAACGTCTGATCGCCGGACGGACCGAACGCCGACATCCGCGAAAGGCGAGCACCTCATGCGATCGATCAACCTCGGCGCAGACGACGACTTGCCGCTGGTGAGCTGGGACACCATCGTCGGACGCCTCGCCGACGGATCCGCCCCGGCTCCCGACGCCCACAACACTCGGACCACCTGGCTCTCGACGATCAACGACGACGGCAGTCCGCACGTGACGGCCGTCGGCGCCATCTGGATGGACGACACCTTCTGGTTCCAGACGGGCAGGCGCACCCACAAGAGCCGGAACATCGCCCGAGATCCGCGCTGCTCGATCGCCGTGTCGATCCTCGGGTCCGACGTCGTCGTCGAGGGCACCGCCGCTCCGGTCACCGACAGCTCCAGCCTGCGGCGCGCCACCGCCAAGTGGGCCGAAGGAGGGTGGCCTGCGGAACCCGACCAGAACGGGTCCGGCATCACCGCCCCGTTCAACGCCCCGGCACAGGGTCCCCCGCCGTGGGACGTCTACCGCCTGGAACCGCTCTCGGCTCTCGTGGTGTTCGGGGAGGAACCGGGCGGGCTCACCCGCTTCCGGTTCTGAGCCTGCGACACCGGCCCGCCTGCGACACCGGGCCGTCAGGCCGTCAGGCCGTCAGGCCCACTCGGAGAGGACCGACTCGATCTCCGACGCTGCAGCCATCTCGGCAGCAACCCGTTCGGCCTGGCGGCGATGCTCCGAGTCCCCCATCACGGACTCGACGCCGGCTCGAATCGGAGCGACATCGGCCCGATCGAGGGGTCGCCGCTCGCCGTCGCGGCCCCGGTCGACAGCGACGCCGACACCGGCCCGCTGCACCATCCACGCGTTGTCGAACTGGTCGGCGAACATCGGCACCACCACCACGGGTCGCCCGGATGCCAACGCGCCGAGCGTCGTGGCGGACCCACCGTGGCAGACCACGGCCGACGCCACCGCCACGATGTCGTCCTGGTCGACCCATCTGCGTAACACCACGTTCGACGGGGCAGGACCGAGGGCCTCCGGATCGACCTCCGCTCCCGTGGTCAGCAGCACTCGGGCGTCGACGGCGTCGACGGCTTCCAACAGCACCGCCAAGCTGCTGACCGCGATGCTCATGTGTCCGAGCACCGTGCCGAAGGTCGCATAGAGCAGTGGGCGGTCCGATCCTCCCCACCAGTCCGGAAGCGGTCGGGCGCCGGCCCGACGTTCGCGCACACGAACGGTCGTGGAGAAGCGCTCCGGATCCATCGAGGCGGGAAACCGGGTCAGGTACGGCGTTGCCCGAACGGCTTCGGTGAGGCCCTCCCGATGTTCCTCGAGCGCGGGCGACGCGGCGTCGATCGAGGTCCACTCGCCGTCCGATCGACTGATGGCGACCTGCAGGACGCGCACGTTCACCTCGGCAGCGACGACGGCCGACGCGTACTCGCACGGATCCCTCACGATCAGATCCGGGCGCCAGGCCCCCACCACACGGCGCACCGCCGGCAGCATCGCTGTCGTCGCGAGGCGACCGAACAGCTCTCGGTTTCCGAGCACCGCCGCCGACTTCGCGTCCAGGATCGGCAACTGCTCGCGGATCGGGGCGATCTGCGCCTCGGTCGGCTCCGAACCGTCGAGCCACTCGAAGCCGGCCCGGCGAACCATCGGTTCCATCGTCGTCGGAGCGACGACCGCCACCGCATCGCCCCGACGGCGCGCCGCGGCGAGCACAGCGCTCAGCGGCCCCCAGTGGCCGGCACCGCCGAGCGAACACGCCCCGAGGACCCTCACCTCGCCCCGGTGGTCCCATCGTGACGGGGCCGGTAGCTCAGCACGACCGCTCCGGAGCCGAGCTCCCGACGCTCCACGAGCTCCAGCTGGAGCGGCCCGTCCAAGCCGGCGAACAGAGTCGGACCGCGGCCCGCCACGACCGGATGCACGACGAGCTCGGGTTCTGGGCGTGATGGCGATGCAGCTCGTCGTCGGGAACCGCCGTCTGGTGATCGCAGCATCCGTCGAGGGTGACGTCGATCGCGTAGCGCCGCTGTCTCATCGACCGGGAGCGTACGGCGGCGACGAGAGGCCGTGCTGCGCCGGGAGGCGACCGGGATCTGGCACGATCACGCCATGTCGGTCTGGGGGATGCTCGCCGTGTTGTTCGCGACCGCGTTCGCCGCGGCAGCGGTCGCGGCGGTGCGGGGCCGATCGACGAAGTTCGTCGGAGCACTCGCCGGGCTGATCGCCGTGGCGTGCGCCTGGGTGTGGTGGAACCACGTTCGCCTGGAGTCACGGCTCGCCGAGGCGGCCAGCAGCGTCGCCGGTGTCGAGGTGCACGTGGACTGCCAGGAGTGGTTCTTCGGCGAGTGGTTCGTCACCCGGGGAGCGGGCCGTGTCGACGGTCGTGACGACGGGACCATGGACGACGTCGCGCACCTGGACCGCAACATCTGCGCCGCGGCCGCCTCATGGCCCGGCGACGACACCGATGACGCGTACATCGCCGTGCACGTCCTCACCCACGAAGCCGGCCACGTCCGTGGCGAGACGAACGAGGCCGCCACCGAGTGCTGGGCGATGCAGCACTCGGCCGAGGTCGCCGAGGCGCTGGGAGCGTCGCCCCGGCAGGCAGCTCGGCGGGCGCAGTGGTACTTCGACACCGTCTACCCGCGCATGAGCAGCACCTACCGCGGCGACGGCTGCGACATCGGCGCCGGTTGAGCGCGACGATCCGCGCCGCTCTCAGCCCCCAGGTGCTGCGCGACCGAGACCGCTCTCCTGCTCGGCCCGCATGATGCGCATCCAATCCCTCAGGCCGATCACCGACATGACGGCGAACACGCCGAAGAGGATCGCGGTCGGGTAGAGGACGCGGTCGATGTGCAACGGGATGCTGACGACGTTGAAGGCGATCCAGTACCACCAGGCCTCGAGCCACTTCCGGGCCTGGGCGTAGACGGCGAGCACGCTGAGCACCATGGTCAGCGAGTCAAGCAGCGGCGTCGGCGAGTCCGTCCAGCGGGCCAGCACCGCGATCCATGCTGCGCAGAAGACGGCTCCGGCGATGTTCAGCCACGCCCACTCCCCCGGTCGCATCCGACGGATGTGCAGCAGCTCCTGCTCGGCACCGTGTCGGGTGCTCCACTCCCACCAGCCGAAGATGCTGAGCCCGATGAACACGAACTGCAGGAACACGTTGGCGTAGAGCTTCACGTCGGTGAACAGCACCACGAAGCACACCGCGTTGGCGATCCCGAGCGGCCAGTTCCACACGTTGTCGCGGATCGCCAGCCAGATCGAGGCGAGCGCCAGGACGTTGGCCAGCACCTCGGCCCACGTGATCGGGATGTCCCACAGCGTGACTGCCGACGACGTCAACCAATCCCAGACGATCACACGATCACCGCTCGGCCCGGTCCATGGAGCGGCAAGTCTGGTCGATCGGCCGGACCGGGGCCACGTCTGTGGGACGATCCCCAGATGCGAGCCGTGACGATCGCCGACCGAACCCTCCGCTGGGCCGAGCACCCCGACCCGGTGCCGGGCACCGGCGAGGCGCTCGTCGCCGTCCGGGCCGCCGGCATCAACGCCGGCGACCTGCTGCAGCTGGCCGGGCACTACCCCGCGCCGCCCGGATCGCCGACCGACATCCCGGGCCTGGAGGTCGCCGGCGAGATCGTCGCGCTCGGACCGGGCGCGGACCGCTTCGCGCTCGGCGACCGGGTCATGGCCGTGGTCGGAGGCGGTGCCCAGGCGGAGCTGGTCGTCGTGCACGAGCGCTGCCTGCTGCCCGTGCCCGACGCGCTCGACTGGACCTCGGCCGGCGGGTTCCCCGAGGCGTTCACCACCGCGCACGACGCGCTGTTCACCCAGGCGCGGCTCAGCCTGGGCGAGACGCTGCTGGTCCACGGAGCCGCCGGCGGCGTCGGCGTCGCCGCCGTGCAGCTCGGCGTGGCGGCCGGCGCCCGTGTGCTCGCCACCGTGCGCAACCCGGCGCTGCGCGATCGCGTCGACGTCCTCGGGGCGACCGCGATCGAACCGGACGGCTTCGGCGCCCACGGCCCGTTCGACGTGGTGCTCGAGCTCGTCGGAGGACCGAACCTCCGCGACGACATCCGATCGCTCGCCGTCGGCGGACGCATCGCGATCATCGGCGTGGGGGGCGGACCCAAGGCGGAGATCAGCCTCCTCGACCTGATGACGGTCCGGGGTGCCATCTACGGCTCGACGCTGCGGGCGCGCCCGCTGGAGCAGAAGGCCGTGGCGGCCGCCGCCGTGCAGCGACACGTGCTCCCGCTGGTCGAGCAGGGCGTCGCGCACGTGCCGGTCGACGCGACGTTCCCGCTGGCCGATGCGGCGGAGGCCTACGAGCACTTCCGGGCCGGCGGGAAGTTCGGAAAGGTCGTGCTGGTCGCGCCCTGACTCCGCCTCGACGCACCGCGGCACCTCCACCCCTTCGCGCCCGGTCACCCGGCATGCTGATGCGGATGCATCGACGCACCCGCCTGATCGCGCTCGGCCTGGCGCTCGCCACGTTGAGTGCCGCCGCGACCTCCTGCACCCGGGACCCGCAGACCGGCGGCTTGCCGACCGAGCTGCCCACCGAGGGCACCACGACGACGGTGCCGCTGCCGGTCGCGGCGCCGCCGTGCGTCCAGGACCCCGACGGCGTCGGCGACGAACCCCCCGCGGGCGCACGGCCCGGCGACCTGATCGCGTCCTACCAGCTCGACGGCCAGTACAGGACCTCCCTCGGGTTCCCGACCGATGCCCACGCCTGGCGGATCTCCTACGTCAGCACCGGGGTGGACGAGCACGACCTCCAGATCGTGTGCGGTCTGGCCGCCGCACCAGCTGCCGGCCCGAAGGAGTTCGAGGGATCGGGTCGGATGCTGGCGTGGGCGCACGGGACGTCCGGGCTCCAGCAGGCCTGCCTGCCGTCGCTCGCACCGGAGACGTCGCTGTGGGGTCCGATGTCGGACGGGATCAACAACCCGGCGTGGGGCCGCGGCTTCCAGAAGCGCAAGGGCGACCCCGCCGACGGCGCGCTGCAGACGGCGCTCGACCGGGGTTGGGTCGTGTCGGCCAGCGACTACCAGCCCAACAACACCTACGTGGTGGGGCGGATCGCGGCAGCGAACGTGATCGACGCGGCTCGAGCCACCAGTCAGCTCATGTCGAAGACCTACGACGAGGATGTGCCCGACGACTACGACACGATCACCTGGGGGCACTCCCAGGGCGGCCACGCTGCCATCTGGGCCGGCCAGATGATGGACACCTACCAGCAGGCGGCGCCCAACGCCGACGCGGCGACACTGCACCTCACCGGCGTGGCCGCGCTCGCTCCGGCATCGAACTTCGTGGTCCAGCCCGGTCAACAGAGCGCGGAGCTCGGCAACGGCCTCACGGACTGGGAGATGCACACGACGATCGAGGTCGCGGGGCTGCCGATCCCCGCACTCGAGCTGCAGATCGGTCCGGTCCTGTTCGCCTACATCCTCGGGTCGTGGGCCACCCTCAGCGCTCGTGGCGAACCCGACGCCGAAGCCGCGACGCCCGCCTTCCCGCCGGAGCTGACAGACCTCGACCTCCGGGCGATCGCGACCGAGGAGGGCGCCGCCTCCATCGCCCAGATGATGCCGCTGTGCACCGTCACCGATGCGAAGCGGCTGCAGTCGATCGCGGCGCCGTACCGCAACGCCGGCGTGCACAAGTTGCTCGTGCCGGAGCTCTGGAACCTGCCGGAGGACTACTCCGAGGGCGAGTTCTTCAAGGGCGGCACCGACGTGGCCTGCGCGACGGCCGAGGGGAACGACCTCGCCGACTGGTGCGATTGGATCCGCTGGAACCTGCCCGGACCCAACGGTGTGAACCCGTTCCCCAAGGTCCCCGAACATGAAGGCGAGCCCGTACCGATGCTGATCGGCCAGGGCATGGACGACGTGGTGATCCACTGCCAACCGACCGAAGGCGCCGGGGAGGCAGCCGTGCCGGCCGCAGCCGACTGCATGAGCGTGGCCCTGTACGACTCGCTGCGGATCGATGAGCAGGGGTACTGCCCGGCGAGCGGTGATCGCGGGCACCTGCAGCTCGCGCTGTTCCGAAAGGACGGTGCCTCCAGCCCTGCCGGCCACCTGCAGATCCCCGCGCAGATCTCCGCCGTGGGCAGCGGCAAGGCCGCGTCGGACCTGTCGTTCGTCGGCTCGCCGATGGACCGCTTCATGACCGGAGCGTTCGACGGCACGCTCGACCCCGGCTGCAGCGCGGCGGTCCTCAACCCGTAGCAAGGCGCTCGACGCCTGGTGGTGGCGGCCGGACTGCGGCAAGCGGTGAGCGGCGAGCAGCGAGCAGCGAGCAGCGAGCAGCGAGCAGACTGCGGAGAGCAGCGAGACTGCGGTGAGGATCCGACCGTTTCGGTCCTGACTTCTCGTCAGAATCCTGGCGGACGGCGGACGGCGGACGGCGGACGGCGGACGGCGGATGGCGTGGCAACCTTCAGCCGTGGAGCTCCTCGACGACGCGGAACGGCGACGACGCCTGGCCGTCCGCCACGCGCTCGCGGGAGCCGCTCGTCGCGACGGCCCCGTGGCGGCGGCCCGCAGCGTGGTGGCGCTGCACGGGACGGATCCGGCATCGATCGTCCTGTCCGCCCGCGCCCGGTGCGCCTCGATGTCGGCCGACGACGTGGGGGCCGCCCTCCACGAGCGACGAGAGCTGATCCGCGTGATGGCCATGCGGCGGACCATCTGGGTCGTCCCGGCCGACCTGGTCGCCGCCGCCGTCGCCGGACCCGGCGCCAGGGTCGCCGGCACCGAGCGCAAGCGCCTGGTCGCTGACGTCGAGACCCACGGCCTGCACGCGAACGGCGACCGCTGGCTGGCGACCGCCCGGCGCCAGGTGCTCACCGCCCTCGCCGACGACGCCGAGCTGTCGATGGACGAGATCCGCTCCAGGTCCCCGGCGCTCGTGGGCTCCTATCGACAGGGCATCGGCAAGAGGTGGGACTCCGAGGTGCCGATCGCGCCGCGCGTGCTCACCTGGATGTGGGCGGACGGAGCGATCGTCAGGTCCGGCAACGACGGCTCCTGGCGGTCGTCACGGCCCCTGTGGGCCGCCGCCGACCGGTGGATCCACACGGATCGTCGGAGCCGGGACGTCGACGGCGCCACCGGCTGGACGGAGCTGGTGCGCCGGTGGCTCGCCGCCTTCGGCCCTGGGACCGAACGTGACATCGTGTGGTGGCTCGGTGCCACCAAGGCCATCGTCGGTGCCTCGCTGGGTGCCCTCGACGCGGTCGGCGTCGCCCTGTCGGACGGCACGACGGGCTGGGTGCTCCCCGACGACCTCGACCTCACCGCGGAGCCGGGTCCCTGGGGTGCGCTACTGCCGGCGCTCGACCCGACCACCATGGGTTGGAAGTCCCGCGACTGGTACCTCGGGCCACATGCGCCGGATCTGGTCGACTCGGCCGGCAACGCCGGACCCACCATCTGGTGGAACGGGCGGATCGTCGGCGGGTGGCACCAGTCCGAGGACGGTGCGGTCGGGATGGCGCTCCTCGACGACATCGGAGCGGATGGCATCGCCGTCCTCGAGGACCACGCCGGGCAGCTGGAGGAGTTCCTGGGCGGCCGGAGGGTGCTGATGCGCTTCCCTTCGCCGCTGTTCCAGCGCTCGACCGGTCGGCATCGATCCTGAACGACTCTCCTGCTGAACGACTCTCCTGCGGAACGACTCGCCTGCGGAACGATTCTGCGGTGAGATCCCGACCGTTCCGGTCCTGACTTCTCGTCAGAAGCGGAGCGTCGGGGATCAGGCGGTGGCGAGGCAGTGGACGTGGGCGACCACGACGGTGCGGGGTCGGCCGTCGTCGTCGGGCTGGCCGACGTCGGCCACCTCGACGCGGCACAGCACGGTCGGACCGGTGCGGCGGAGCACCGTGGCCGCAGCCCGCAGCGGGCCGACCCGACCCTGCGCCAGGTAGGTCGCCGTCAGGTCCGCGGCGACGGCCGGCCCGTCGAGCGCCGCTGCGGCCGCCCGCACCGCCGCGGCGGTGGCCATCGACGCCACCACGCCGCCGTTCACCGCACCGAAGGAGTTCTGCACGAACGGCGTGACCGCGAGCTCGACGGTGCTCGCGTCGGCGCCCACCGACCCCGACCCGACCGACCCCGACCCGACCGACCCCGACCCGACCGACCCCGACCCGACCGACCCCGCGTCGAGCGCGACGAGGCCGATCGCATCCGAGTACGGGGCGCGCAGCCCCGAATCCTCGAGCGCCATCGACACCCGCTCGCCGTCGCGGACCGGCGTGTCGGCGATGTCCAGGTTGCCGTCCCGACGGGGGAGTCGGACGAAGGTGAGCTGCGCGTCGCCCACCGAACCCGCGGCACCGACGAGCTCACCGTCGCGCAGCACGGACAGCCCGGCCTCGACCACGATCGTGGTGCGGCCCGCCCGGCGGACGACCGCGTCCACCGCGATCGCGTCCACCGCGTCGCTGGGCGAACCGGCGTCGCCCGGAGGGTCGACGAGGTGGAGGGCGAGCTGCGCCGTGGCCATCCAGTCGGGAGCGATCACGTGACCCACGAGCAGCCCGGCGAGCACGTCGGTGACCACCAGCACCGGACCCGGCTCCAGCCGACCCGCAGCGAACACCTCGGGGACGAGCTCCAACCGGGCCCGTGCGCTGTCGGGGCCCGTGTCGACCACGTCGAAGGGGAGGTCCCGCAGGAGGTGTCGCCGCGGTGGATACGGCAGCGGCGCCTGATCGGACGCGACATCGCTCATGGGGCGCGGATCGTAGGCTCGCGGACGACGTCGCCGGAGGTCCTGCGTTGACACCGGACACCGAACGTTCCACCGGCTCGACCGCTCGCTCCGAGTCGGCACAGCCCTGAGAGCACGCTCCGCGCCGCCGGGTCACGAGGCCGGATCGGCGGGGTCGGTCGGTAGCCTCGGCCGTCGTGACCCGCACCCGACTGGCAGCTCTCCTCCTCGCCTCGGCGCTCGCTCTGGCGGCTTGCTCCGGGGGATCGACCGCAACGATCAGCAAGAGCTCCGACACCCGACCGACCGCTGGTGCGGCTGACGCAGGGGGCGGCGATCTCGAGTGGACCAAGTGCACCGGCAAGCTCACCGCACAGGCCGGTCTGCAGTGCGCATCGCTCGACGTGCCGGTGGACCCCGCCGAGCCCGACGGCGAGACGATCTCGATCGCCCTCGCTCGCAAGCCGTCGACCGGCACCGACGCCGAGCGCATCGGATCGCTCGTGATGAACCCGGGTGGCCCCGGCGGGTCGGGTCTGGAGTTCCTCGCCGGCACCTCGACGGTGTTCCCGTCGTCGATCACCGACCACTTCGACCTGGTGTCGTTCGACCCGCGAGGCGTGGCGGAGAGCTCACCGGTCCGCTGCCTCGACGACGAGCAGAAGGACGAGCAGCTCGCCAGCGACCTGACGCCGGACACCCCTGAGGAGGAGGCTCGGGCCGACGAGGAGGAGCGGCAGTTCCGCGAGGGTTGCGAGCAGCGAAACCCAGAGCTGGCGCGCCACATGAGCACCGCGGACGTGGCCGCCGACCTGGACCTGATCCGGATCGCGCTCGGCGACGACGAGCTCAACTACCTGGGCTACTCCTACGGCACGGCCATCGGCGCCACGTACGCGGCGATGTTCCCGACGACCATCCGGGCGATGGTGCTCGACGGGACGGTGAGCCCGACACCGAACCCGTTGGACGAGGCGATCGTGCAGGCCACCGGGTTCGAGCGGACGCTGGCCAACTTCGTGGCGGCATGCGACGCGGACGACACCTGCGCGCTCGCTCCGGACGCAGCAGCAGAGATCGCGTCGGTCCGCCAGTCGCTGGAGGACGACCCGATCACGGTGTCGACCAAGTCGGGTGAGCGCACGCTGAACCGCGACCTGTTCGACTACGGCCTGGCCACAGCCCTCTACGACACCTCGACCTGGGGGCCGACCGCCCAGGCCATCAAGGACGTCCGAGACGGTGGCGCCGAGACGATCCTGGCGCTCGTCGACCGCCAGACCGGCCGTCAGTCCGACGGCAGCTACGACAACTCGATGGACTCGCGATCGATGGTCTCCTGTTCCGATGAGATGGTCCGACCGACCGCCGAGGAGGCCGAGCGGGACCGTGCTGCGGTCATCGCCGCCGCTCCCACGTTCGGCGACTTCTTCTCCACCGGCCTCGACAGCTGCACCGACTGGCCGGAACCGGCGAACCCGACCCCGGCTCCCTCTGCCGTCGGCGCCCCGCCGATCCTGGTGATCGGGACCGTCGGCGACCCCGCCACGCCGTACGAGTGGGCTCAGGAGATGACCGAGGCACTGGCCGGCAGCGTGCTGTTGACCTACGAAGGCGACGGCCACACCGCGTTCCTCCGCGCCGGGCAGTGCATCGAGGACGCCGTCGTCGACTACCTGGTCGACCTCACCTTGCCGCCGGCCGACACCCGTTGCCCGGTGCAGAGCACCTCCGGTGGCTTCGGCGGTGTGAAGGACCAGCTCATCGAGCAGCTCACCGACTCGGGACTGCCCGAGTCGATGGCCACGTGCGTCGTGAACGGCATGATCGACCGGGTCGGCGAAGCCGAGTTCAACGACCTCGTGCTCAAGAACGAGCAGGCCGAGATCACGAAGCTCGCACAGGCCACGGCGCTCGAATGCGCCACCTCCGGCGGCGGCTGAGCGAACATTCCGTCCCGGAGACGACCGGCGCAGTGCAGACCCGACGACCGAGGGACCCGTGATGGCGATCGAACTGGTGCAGACAGAGGGCGTCTTCGCCCTCGACGGCGGCGAGTGGGAGGTCACCAACAACGTCTGGCTGGTCGGCGACGACCGCGAGGTGCTGGTGGTCGACGCCGCGCACGACGCCCGGGCGATCGCAGATGCCGTGAACGGTCGCAGCGTCACCGCCATCGCGCTCACCCACGGTCACAACGACCACATCAACGCTGCTGCCGCACTGCAGGATCTTGTCGACGCACCGGTGCTGCTGCACCCCGCCGACCGGATGCTCTGGGACGTCGTCTACCCGGACCGGGCCCCCGACGGCGAGCTCGCCGACGGTCAGACGATCGCCGCCGGCGGCACGGCGCTCGGCGTGCTCAGCACGCCCGGCCACTCACCCGGCTGCTGCTGCTTCCTCGACGACGGCGGCGGGCACCTGTACTCCGGCGACACGCTGTTCTGCGGCGGCCCCGGCGCCACCGGTCGGAGCTTCTCGGACTTCCCGACGATCATCGCCTCGATCCGCGAGCAGCTGCTCACGCTGCCGCCCGAGACGGTCGTGCACACCGGCCATGGGGATTCGACGACGATCGGGGCCGAGGCGCCCGACCTGGAGGAGTGGCTCCGCCGCGGCCACTGACCGATCACCGCAGCAGGCTTGCGACGCCCCACACCGCGGCGATCGTGCCGAGCACGATCATCACCATCGCCCGCCCGACGGGCGGCGAGCCGCCGTCGGTCGGCGGCCGCACCAGGGCGACCACGTTGCCGACGACCATCGCTGCGCCCAGAGCCAGGACCATCCAGGGGAAGAAGTCGTCGCCGAGCAGCAGCGTGGCGCCGTCGTCCTGGGCGAGCACCGACGCGACGACTCGGAGCGGGTGACCGATCATCTCGCCCCCACCCCGGTCACCGCGGCAACCCCGGCCGGGACGCTCCCGGGGTCATCCAGCAGACCGTCCGGCAGATCGTCCGGCAAGAAGTGCTCAAGATGCCGGTGCATCTGCCGATAGTACTGAGGTCGGTGGACATCGCCCCCACCGGCACAACCCCACAGCCGGGGCAAATGGAGCGGGGGACACCAATCTCCCTCCAAACGCATCGCCGCCAGCGCTCTCCCAGGCTCTGGCGCAATGTGGCCCTCGCTCCGCCCCGCTGTGTGGGGGTCGAGTCCCTCCGGATTCCCCCGCCTCGCACACCCCCGGCTCGACGGTGCGCCGGCGTCCGCGACCCTCCTGCCCCTGAGGTCCCACCGGGGATCTGGCGGATCGGCGCGATGACGCCGACAATGGGGGCATGGCGACGCACCTGGAACAGCCGGACCGGCCGTGGCTCATGAGGACCTACTCCGGTCACTCCACGGCCAAGGCCTCGAACGAGCTGTACCGGACCAACCTGGCCAAGGGCCAGACCGGCCTGTCGATCGCCTTCGACCTGCCGACGCAGACCGGCTACGACCCCGACCACGTGCTGGCCCGCGGGGAGGTCGGCAAGGTCGGCGTGCCCGTCGCCCACCTCGGCCACATGCGCACGCTGCTCGACGGCATCCCGCCCGGCGAGATGAACACCTCGATGACGATCAATGCCACCGCGGCGTGGTTGCTCGGGCTCTACACCGCCAACGCCACCGAGCAGGGCGTGGCGACCACCGCGCTGCGGGGCACGACCCAGAACGACATCGTCAAGGAGTACCTGTCACGGGGCACCTACATCTTCCCGCCGGGGCCGAGTCGACGGCTGATCGTCGACATGTTCGCCTTCTGCAACGAGCACATCCCCAAGTGGAACCCGATGAACGTGTGCTCCTACCACCTGCAGGAGGCCGGGGCGACGCCGGTTCAGGAGATCGCGTACTCGCTGGCTTGTGCGATCGGCGTGCTCGACGCCGTCAAGGAGTCGGGCCAGGTGCCCGAGGATCGCATGTCCGACGTGGTGGCGTCGGTCAGCTTCTTCGTGAACGCGGGGATCCGCTTCGTGGAGGAGATCGCGAAGATGCGGGCCTTCACCCGGATGTGGGACCGCCTCACCGCCGAGCGCTACGGCGTCACCGATCCGAAGGCCCGCCGGTTCCGCTACGGCGTGCAGGTCAACTCGCTCGGGCTCACCGAGGCCCAGCCGGAGAACAACGTGCAGCGCATCGTGCTGGAGGCCCTCGGCGTCACCATGTCGCGCGACGCCCGGGCACGCTCGCTGCAGCTGCCGGCGTGGAACGAGGCGCTCGGCCTCCCTCGACCATGGGACCAGCAGTGGTCGCTGCGCATCCAGCAGGTGCTGTCGCTGGAGACGGACCTGCTCGAGTACCCCGACCTGTTCGAGGGCTCGGTCGTCATGGAGGGCCTGACCGCCGAGTTGGAGGACGCCGCGCAGGCCGAGCTCGACGACGTCCTCGCCCTCGGCGGTGCGTTCGAGGCCATCGACGAGCTGAAGGGCCGGCTCGTCCGCTCCCACACCGAGCGCATGCGCCGGATCGAGTCGGGCGACCTGACCGTGATCGGCGTCAACGCGTTCACGGAGACCGCCGACTCGCCGCTGGCCGGCGACGACGCCATCCTCAAGGTCGACCCCGCCGTCCAGGACCAGATGGTCACCGACGTGCGCGAGTGGCGCGCCGCCCGCGACGAGTCGGCCGTGGACGCGGCGCTGGCCGAGCTCGAGCGCGTGGCCCGCACCGACGAGAACATCATGGCGGCGACCATCGAACTGGCCCGGGTCGGGGGGACGACCGGCGAGTGGGCGAACCGGCTGCGCGAGGTGTTCGGCGAGTACCGCGCTCCGACCGGCGTCGCGGCCGCCGCCGGCGTGGCGGGCGGTTCCGACGGGCTGAGGTCGTTGTCGGAGCGCCTCAAGGTGATCGACGGCGGACCCCCTCGGTTCCTCGTCGCCAAGCCCGGCCTGGACGGGCACTCGAACGGCGCCGAGCAGATCGCCGTCGCCGCTCGTGACGCCGGCATGGAGGTCATCTACCAGGGGATCCGCCTGACGCCCGAGCAGATCGCTGCCGCGGCACGGGACGAGGACGTCGACGTGGTCGGCCTGTCGATCCTGTCGGGCAGCCACATGGAGCTGATCCCCGAGGTCGTCCGGCTGCTCCGCGACGCCCACGTCACCGCACCGGTGGTGGCCGGTGGCATCATCCCCGAGGACGACCGCCCCAAGCTCCTCGACGACGGGGTGGCAGCGGTCTTCACCCCGAAGGACTTCGAGTTGACCAGGATCATGACCGAGATCGCGGACCTGGCCCTGGCGGCCCGGAGCTGAATGCTCACGTCGGGCGATGACCCAGCCGATGAGACCACCATGGTCGACGCCCGTGTCATCGCGCTCGTGTTGGGAGTCGTCGGTCTGGGCGTCGGCGTCGCAGCGGTCGCACTGGACCTGACGGCACTCGGAGCCGTCGCTGGAGTCCTCGCCCTCGCTGCCGGGGGCGTGGCGCTCGCGGCCTCACCGAGGACGTCCGGCGACGACGAGCACGACGTCGACGAGCGGGATCAGACCATCGACCGCACTCGCCGGGAGCTGGCGGACGCACGCGGCGAGGTCGACGCGCTGCGCGCCGAGCTCGCATCGGCCCGTCAGGATGCGCCGGCCGCTCCCGAGGACGACCGGGTCGCAGCCGACGAGGCCGCGACCAGTGCCGCGGATGTGGCCGGCGGTGACGCATCGGCGCTGACCGACCCTGCGTCGCAGCTGTTCTCCGAGGCGTACTTCCGCGTCGCGCTGCAGTCCCGCCTGGCCTCGGCGCGCCGGCACCTGCGACCGGTGTCGGTGTGCCTGGTCCGCATCGCCGAAGGCCAGTCCGAGGACCAGGAGCCCGCGGCACCGCCCCCACGGGTCGCTGACGCGATCCGCCAGACGCTGCGCGAGGCCGACATCGCCTGTCGCCTCGACGACGGCACCTACGCCGTCATCCTCGAGGACACGCCGGAGAACGGCGCGGTCTGGACCGTGGAGCGGACGCGCCGCAACCTCGTCAGCAGATCCGGGCCGCACACCATGTGGGCCGGTGTCGCCTGCTACCCCGCGCACGCGTTCAGCGGCGACGAGCTGCTGCAGCAGGCCCGCTCGGCGCTCGGCGCCGCGCAGGAGTGGAACCAGGACCGCATCGAGGTCGCCGTCGTCGAGGGCTGACCCTCGCCCCCACCCCCGTTCGCGCCCCACCCCCGTTTTGTTCGGCGTTTCACAAGGTTTTCCTTGTGAAACGCCGAACAGAACGGGTCGGGCTGTCAGTCGGGCTCGGGGAGCTCGGCTCGGATCTCGGATCCGTCGGCGTCGAGGCCACGGCCCGCCCAGCGCACCCGACCAGGCGTGGCGCTCAGCCGGGCCACCACCTCCTGCATCGGGACGCCGTCGACGGTCACGATCGCCCCACGGTCCACGAAGTGCGGGTCGGTGGCGATGTCGGCCATGTCGTAGACGGGGGCCACGGCCGCGTGCGCCGCCTCGAACTCCTCCAGCACCTCGTCGAGCGTGCGCGACGCCATCCACTCGGCCATCCGGCCGTCGATCTCGGACCGGTGGGCCACCCGACCGGCGAATCCGGCCATGGACGGGTCGTCGCCGAGGCCGATGAGCTCCATCACCCGTTGCGCCACCGACTCGGCGCTGGTCGACACGGCGACCCAGCGGCCGTCACCGGTGCGGTAGGTGTTGCGCGGGACCGTGTACGGGATGCCTGCCCCGAGACGCTCCTGGGTCTGGCCGAGCAGGCCGTAGAGCGGGATGAGCGGACCCATCAGCTGCAGCATCGACTCGATCAGGTTGACGTCGACCACCTGGCCGACGCCCGAGTGCAGGGCGACCATCGTGGCGAAGGCAGCGACGATCGCCGCGACCTCGTCCGTCAGCGCGATCGGCGGCAGCAGCGGCTGGCCGTCGGGTTCGCCGTTGATCGCCGCGAACCCCGACAGGGCCTCGGCCTGGGTGGCGAACCCGGCCCGGTCCCGATAGGGGCCGCTCTGGCCGAAACCCGTCACCCGGGTCACGACCAGGCCGGGGTTGGTCCGGTGCAGCACCTCGGGCGCCAGGCCCAGGCGCTCGAGCGTGCCCGGGCGGAAGTTCTCCACCAGCACATCGGCGGTGTCGATGAGCCGACGGGCCACGGCGAGGTCGTCCGGGTCCTTGAGGTCGAGGGCGATCGTGCGCTTGTTGCGACTCACGACCTTCCACCACATCGATGCGCCGTCGGCCGGGTCCATCCACCCCATCGCGCGCACGCTGTCGCCTGCGGGTGGGCGCTCGACCTTGATCACGTCCGCTCCGTAGTCGGCCAGGTAGCGGGCGCAGCCCGGACCGGCGATGACGGTGGCCAGGTCGATCACCCGCAGGTCCGCCAGCGGACCCTTCGACCGGGCAGTGGCAGCGGCAGCGGCAGCGGCCTCGTCGAGTGGGTCGGCCGTCATCGGGCCTCGATGGCGAAGCAACGATCCGACAGGCGACCTCGGGCGTAGCGGGCGTAGGTGCCGGCGAACATCTCACGCGTGCGCTCGCTCCACGCGAGGGCCGCCGCGTCGGTCACGCGGCGATGCACCTGCAGCACCAGGCCGTCGTAGACCCGGTACTCGGCCCACGAGCCCGGGTAGTCCTTGACGGTGCCGACCTCCACGAAGGGAACGTCGGCCACGCCCGGAAGGCCGATGCGCTTGTTGCGATGCGTGTGACCGGCGAAGTAGCCGAGCAGCCGGGGTCGCCGGGCGAACGTCGCCGCCAACGCCTCGGTGTCGTCGGGGACCAGGCCGAACACGTCGGAGCGACGGCGCTCCTCGGCAGCGTCCCACGCCGGGTGGTGGCCGAACACCATCACCGGGCGGTCGGCGCGGGCGCCCAACTCATCGAGCCACTCCAACTGATCGGCGCTCAGGTGGCCGTTGATCGTCCGGTCCCGCGACGTGTCCAGCACCGCGAGGACCACCCCGTCCAGGGTCACCTCCTGGGTGGGCCACGCACCGCGCTGGTTGCAGTGGTAGCTCTCGTGGTTGCCGCGCACCCACGTGAGCCGGTCTCCGAACGCCCCGCCGTACACCTCCAGGAACCGGTCGAGCTCCTCGTCGGTCCCGTTCGACGTGGCGTCGCCCTTGACGACGACCGCGTCAGGCGACCACGCCGACATGTCGGCCACGACGGCCGCGTTCATCGTCTCCGGGTACGGAACCTCGCCCGGTTCGACCGAGTACGTCGCCCAGTCCACCCCGTCGATGTGGCCGCAGACGGTCTCGCCGAAGTGGACGTCGTTGGCGGTGACGACCCGGGCGAGCAGTTCACCCCGGCGGGGCAGGGTCCGGACCTCGACCCCGTCGACGGTCACGTCGGTGTCGGGAGCGAGGTCGGTCGCGCGCACCTCGTCGCGACCCCGGAACACCACCACCTCGTCGTCCGCGACCGTCATGACCTCGGGTTCGAGCACCACCGGAATCGGAGGCTCGTCAGAGGTCGAGGTCACGGGACCGAGGATACGGTCGCCGGCCTGCCCACGGGTCGACGAGCCCGCTCGACGGGTCGCCCCGCGATCGCCGGGGTGGTCCGAGCCACACGTGCTGGCCAGGTCACGACGACCTCAGCCGCCCACGACCCGGGCGAGCCGGGCGTCCCACCGACGGAGGGCGGCGAGGTCCCGCTCCGCCGGCGACGAACCGCCCAGACGGAACGCGATGCCGCACCGAGCGAGCCATGGCACCATCCGGCGCGCCAGGCCGGGGTCGCGTGCGTAGGCGCGCGTGGCGGCGACGGTCTGCGCCGCTGACGGCTCCTGCCAGCGCTGCTCCAGGCCCGCTCCCCCCATCTCTGCGCTGAACAGACCGCTCGCGAACATGCGCCGCACGCCGTCGGAGCCGAGTGCCGAGTTGCACCGTCGGAACGTGTCGTAGGCGGCGAGCGTGCCGCCGAGCTCGCGGTGATAGGCGTGCTGGTAGGCCCACAGCGCGTCGTCGGACCCGATGTCGAGGTGCGCCGCGACCTGCTCGGCCAGCACCGCCCCGGCCATCAGACCGGTACCGATCCCGCTGCCGTGTGCAGGGAACACCTGGCACGCGGCGTCGCCGACCAGCGCCACGCCGGCAGCGCCGAGACGGGCGTACGGTCGCCGGAGCGGGATGAGGCCGTCGCCGCCGTAGATCGCTTCGCCGATCCAGCGCTCCTCGGCCAGGAACCGGTCGAGGATTCCCCGCCCGCTCCCCCACTCCCCGGACGCGATGGTCCCGGTGAGCACCGACACCCGCTCCAGGTCGAGCTGGACGCCGACCGCCAACGCGGAGAACCCACCGTCGAGCCCGACCCAGGTCACGCCGTCGCCCAGCTGTGCTCCGTGACGATCGAGGAATCGTCGGGCGCTGTCGGGGTCGACCACGCGCAGCATGAACTGGCTGGCGCTGCACAGCGCGTCGCGACCGACGGGCGGGCACCACTCGACCAGCTCCGGCACCTGGGATCGCAGCACGCCCCTGCGGCCCGCGGCGTCGACGAAGATCGCCGCCTCGAGTCGTCGAGGCGTCCCCGGCACGGCCGAGGCGCTGTCGTCGACGGCACCCTCGGCGTCACCACCGTCAGAGGCGCTGACCGCGTCGGCACCGGAGGCAGCGTCGGCGTCGGCGTCGGCGTCGGCGTCGGCGTCGAGCGCAGTGAGCTCGACGGCGCGGACGCGACCGCCCTCGATGATCGCCGTCATCCCCCGCGCCCGGTCGAGGAACGTGACGCCGACCTCATCGCAGAGCGACACCAGCCGGGCGTTGAGCCGGCGCATGTCGGCGTGGTGGGTGGGCGAAGCCACCGCGACCGGGCCGACGGGCCGGCCGTCGTCGCCGTCCGGTCCCAACAGGACCGTGCGGCCCGATCCGGCGTGGACCTCTTCGGGCTGCGGTGGCGCAAGACCGGCCCGCGCGTACTGCCAGGCCAGCACGCCGTTGTCCCATCGGGCACCGCCCTGGCCGAGCCGTCGGGACTCGAGCACCGTCACCCCGAGACCGCGACGGGCGAGCTGGAGCGCGGCGTTCAATCCGGCGGTTCCGGCGCCGACGACGACCGCGTCCGTGGCCTCGATGTTCATCGCACCTGCCCCCAGCTCTGGCCCCGACGCGTTCTCATGACCCTCCGCACTGCTCCACGACACTGAGCATCATCAGAACGCAGGGGGCGGAGCCGTCAGCCGCGCCGTCAGCCGGGGCGGCCGCGACGGATCGGCACGGGCTTGGACCACCAACGTCCCGACCAGCGCCAGCGCGACACCCGATCGGGCTCAGCGGCCGCGCCGCCGCTCGGCAGGCCGATCTGGATCGCGGCGACGATCGCCGCTGCCTCCTCGTCGGTCGGCTCCGGGTCGATCCGCAGCGTCATCGTCGGCCCTCTGTCCCGTCGATCACAGCGGCATGTTGCCGTGCTTGCGGTTGGGCAGGTCCTCGCGCTTGGTGCGCAGCACGTCGAGCGCGGCGATCAGCTTGATGCGCGTCTCGGCCGGGTCGATCACGTCGTCGACGTAGCCGCGGTCCGTCGCCTCCCAAGGGTTGAGGTAGGTCTCCTCGTAGGCCTCGATCAGCTCGGCCCGGCGGGCGACGGGGTCGGCAGCCTCGGTCAGCTCGCGTCGGTTGACGATCTCCACCGCGCCGTTGGCGCCCATGACCGCCAGCTCGGCGGACGGATACGCGAACGCCAGGTCCGACCCGATCGACTTGGAGTCCATCACCACGTAGGCGCCGCCGTAGGCCTTGCGGGTGATGACCGACACGCGGGGCACGGTGGCCTCGCAGTAGGCGTAGAGCAGCTTGGCGCCGTGGCGGATGATGCCGTTGTGCTCCTGGTCGACACCGGGCAGGAACCCGGGCACGTCGACGAAGGTGACCAGCGGGATGTTGAACGCGTCGCAGGTCCGGACGAAGCGGGCGGCCTTGGACGACGACTCGATGTCGAGCACGCCGGCGAACATGGCCGGCTGGTTGCCGACGATGCCCACGCTCTGGCCGCCCAGACGGGCGAAGCCGCAGATGATCGAGCCGGCCCAGTCGCGGGCGTACTCGAAGAAGTCGCCGTCGTCGACGACGGTGCGCACGACGTCACGCATGTCGTAGGGCTGGTTGGCCGACGCGGGGATGAGGTCGTAGAGCTCCTCGCAGCGGCGGTCCGCCGGGTCCGCGGTCGCCTCGACCGGCGGCTCCTCCATGTTGTTGGCGGGAAGGAAGCCGAGCAGGTAGCGCACGTCGTCCAGGCACGCCTTGTCGTCGGGCGAGATGAACTGCGCAACGCCCGACGTGGACGTGTGGGTGCGGGCACCGCCGAGGTCCTGCTGGCTCACCTCTTCGCCGGTCACCTGCTTCACCACGTCGGGGCCGGTGATGAACATGTACGAGGTCTCGTCGACCATGAACACGAAGTCGGTCATCACCGGGCTGTAGACCGCTCCGCCGGCGCAGGGGCCCATGATGACGCTGATCTGCGGGGTCACCCCCGACGCCTTCACGTTGCGGAAGAAGATGCCGCCGTAGCTGGCGAGAGAGACCACGCCCTCCTGGATCCGTGCACCGGCGCCGTCGTTGAGACCGACCACGGGAGCCCCGACCTTCATGGCGAGGTCCATGAGCTTCATGATCTTCTCTGCGAAGACCTCGCCGAGAGCACCGCCGTAGACGGTGAAGTCCTGGCTGAACACGAAGACCTTGCGGCCGTCGACGGTGCCCCAACCGATGATCACGCCGTCGCCGTAGGGGCGGTCCGCCAGGGCGTCGCCGGCGCGGTGACGGGCCAGCATGTCGAGCTCGTGGAACGACCCCTCGTCGAGGAAGTAGTCGATGCGCTCGCGGGCCAGCATCTTGCCGCGCTCGTGCTGGCGGTCGATCGAACGCTGCGAACCTGGGGACAGCGCCAGCTCGCGACGCTGGGCGAGGTCCTCGACCCGCTCTCGGATGGGGTGCTCCATGGCCGGAGACGGTACTTGTGCCGCCCGTCGCGCCCCAAAGGCGTCGCGGCACGGCGACGGGGCGCCGGTCCGATCCGGTGCGGCGAGCGCTCCCTGCGCCGCTACCGTCGCCGGCCATGGCCCAGAGGACGATCCGCAACCTGTGCGTGTACTGCGCGTCGAACGTCGGCGACGACCCCGGGTACGCCGAGGCGGCCGGCCGGGTGGGCGACGAGCTCGGCCGCCGCGGGATCGGCCTCGTCTACGGCGGTGGCCGGGTGGGGCTGATGGGCATCGTGGCCGACCGGGCGATGGCCGGCCGCTCGCCCGTCACGGGCGTGATCACCGAGCACCTGATGAAGCCCGAGCTGGCCCACGACGGCATCGACGAGATGGTCGTCGTGGCCGACATGGCCGAGCGCAAGCGGGCGATGTTCGAGCGCGCCGACGCGTTCCTGACGCTGCCCGGCGGCGTGGGCACGATGGAGGAGATGTTCGAGGTGCTGTGCTGGTCCTACCTCGGACTGCACCCCAAGCCGGTGGGGCTGCTCAACACCGGCGGTTACTACGACCACCTCATCGCGTTCCTGGACCACGCGGTCGAGCATGGGCTCTGCCGGGCTCGTGTTCGTGACCTGCTGGTCGTCGACACCGACGTGGCAACGCTGCTCGACCGGCTCTGCGTGGACGCGGCGAGGGTGTAGAACCGTAGGAGTGCGGCTCCCGGTCCTTCCACCGATGAAGCCGATGCTGGCGAAGGCCACCAAGGAGATCCCCTCCGGGGACTACCTGTTCGAGCCCAAGTGGGATGGCTTCCGATGCATCGTGTTCCGAGACGATGACGAGGTCATGCTCGGAAGCCGCAACGAGAAGCCGCTGACGCGGTACTTCCCGGAGCTGATCGAGCCGATCATGCGCATGCTGCCGGCGCGCTGCGTCATGGACGGAGAGCTGGTGGTACCCGGGCCCGACGGGCTCGACTTCGACCTGCTCCAGCAGCGGATCCACCCGGCCGACAGCCGTGTCCGCATGCTGGCCGAGACGACGCCGGCGCACCTGGTGCTGTTCGACCTCATCGCGCTCGACGACCTCGACCTGCGGACTCTGCCGCTGCGGGAGCGGCGCGCCACGTTGGAGCAGCTGCTGGAGGAGGTGGAGCCGCCGCTGCACCTCACCCCGGCGACGACGGACCCCGTTCGGGCCGACGACTGGTTCCAGCGCTTCGACGGCTCGGGCTTCGACGGCGTGATGGCCAAGGCGCTCGACGGGCCCTACGTCAGCGACAAGCGGGTGCAGCTGAAGGTCAAGCACCACCGAACGGCGGACTGCGTCGTCGCCGGGTACCGCCTGCACAAGGACGGCGGCGTGGGCTCACTGCTGCTCGGCCTGTTCGACGACGCGTCACCACCGATGCTGCACCACGTGGGTGTCGCCTCTGCCTTCTCCGCCTCGCAACGCCGGACGCTGGCTGCCGAGCTGGCCCCGTACGAGGACGGCGGGGTCGACGCCCACCCGTGGAAGGCGTGGGCCGACGCCGAGGCGCACGACACCCAGCGGATGCCCGGTGCACCGAGCCGGTGGTCGGGCGGCAAGACCGCCGAGTGGGTGCCGCTGCGCTGCGAGCTGGTCGTCGAGGTGACCTACGAGAACCTCACCTCGGGTCGCTTCCGCCACCCGGCGCGCTTCGTGCGGTGGCGGCCGGACAAGGACCCGGCGCAGTGCGACTACGACCAACTCGAGCACCCGCCGCCGGTCGAGTACACCGAGATCTTCGACGCACCGGACTGATCGCTCGCCGTCGGGCCGCAGCCTCGGTCGCTTCTGCAGACCCTCTGGTCGAACCACGACCACGCGGTCTGCCAAAGCGCTTCTGCCGAACGCATCTGCCAGTGGCGCTGATCGTCATCAAGCTCGCTCGGCCGCGAGCCTCTCCGCGTTGCGGACCAGGTCCGGCGCGTCCAACCGGTCGGCCCAAGCGGCCAGCTCCGGAGTCGGGCCGTCCCATCGCCACTCGTCGACGGCGCCGACGTCGAGGTCGGTCACGAGCGTCGCCAGCGTCTTGAACAGCAACGCCTCGTCGAACTGGTCGTGCAGCGTGGCCGCCAACTTGGCCGCGCCCCGCACCCCCGACACGTCCCACTGGCCCGGTGCGTGGGGGATCTGCTCGATGTGGCCGTAGCGGCGCAGCACCGCGGCGGCGGTCTTGGCGCCCCAGCCCGCCAAGCCGGGGAATCCGTCCGCGCTGTCGCCGACGAGGGCCAACCAGTCGGGGATCGACGCCGGCTCCACGCCGTACTTCTCCAGCACCGCGTCCGCGTCGCGGAACTGCTGGGCACGACGGTCGTACTGAACGACCTTGCCGCCGACGCACTGGGCCAGGTCCTTGTCGGGTGTGCAGATGACCGCCCGCTCCACGCGGTCGTCAGCCGCGGCGACCGCCGCCGCGGCGCCGAGCGCGTCGTCGGCCTCCACCTCCACCATCGGCCACACGGTCACGCCGAGCGCGGCGATCGCCTCCTCCAGCCAGGGGAACTGGCAAAGCAGGTCGGCGTCGATGCCCGAGCCGTCCTTGTAGGTGGGCCACAGGTCGTTGCGGAAGCTCTCGATCACGTGGTCGGTGGCGACGCCGAGGTGGGTGGCGCCGTCGCTGAGCATGGCAACCATCGAGCGCAGCACCCCCCGGACGGCCCCGACCTGCTCCCCCGCGTCGTTCGAGTGGCCGCCACCCGGTGAGTAGAAGTAGCGGAACAGCTCGTAGGTGCCGTCGACGAGGTGGACCTGCATGCGAGCAGCCTGTCACGGCAAGGGACACGGTGCCTCGGGCTGCATCCGGTGTTCGCGGAATCTCGCGCCCCCGATGTCACCGGTTCGCGGGTGACGTTCGTCGAGGTCGCGGTGACGTTGCACCCGGGAAGCGTCCCCCGAACAGGTCAGGGGCCGAGCAACGCCAACGGCACGACTGCGACGTTGTCGGTTCGCCGGTAGGCCTCAGGACCGGTGTGGAGCACCACCGTGTCGATGCACTCGTCGCCAAGCTTGTCGCGCAGCCAGATGAGGTGTCGCACGTCGGCATCGTCAACGGCCGCTGCCAGCTTCACCTCGATCCCGAGCACCCCGTCATCCGTCTCGACGATCAGGTCGACCTCACGGCGGCCCTTCTCGGTGCGGAGGTGGTGCACCCGCGCGTCGGACGCCTGCGCGAAGACCCTGACCGAGAGCGTGGCGAGGCTTTCGAAGAGGCCGCCGAGGAAGCCGCCGTCGCGTGGCTGCACCGGACTCGGGCCCTCCCCGCGCAGTAGCCGAGTAGCGCTCCGTTTCACGAGCCGGGCAGCCAGGGCCGGGTCCGCGAGGTGGTGGCAGGGTGCCTGCGTCAAGACGCCGAGGTGGTTGTTGGAGGGGATCCACGCAGGAACCGGGTCGAGGATGCGAAGCGCGGTGAGCAGCTCGATGTACGGCTGTGTCGTGGTCTTCGCCGGATGCGCGTCGGCCGACACCTGCGCGTGGGTGCGGATCTTCTCCCAGGACGCGGTCGTTCCCGTCGCCGCCGCGTAGGCGTGAAGCCACGCCATGACGGTCGCCGGCCGCCGGACCGCGAACCCGGCCTCGGGCAGGTCGTGGCTCGCGATCCGCTCGAGGTAGCTGTCGAGCTGTCGGGTCAGGGCCCGTCCTTCCAGGTGTCGCAGGCCAGGGAACCCGCCGGCCACCATCTCTGCGACGTAGTCGGCCAACGCGACGTCCGTTCGCCCACCGACGTCGACGTCTCCACCCAGCAGTGCCGCAAGTGAGACCGATGGCTCGCAGACGCCGCGCTCGGGGAGGGTGAGGGGCCGCATGCGCATGGAGGTGATGCGTCCTGCCCCGGAGTGCGATTCCTTCGTCGGGGCCGACCCGGTGAGGATGAACTGCCCTCCGCTGGGGTCCTCGTCAACAAGCCTGCGCACGGCGTCCCACGTGGCGTGGACGCGCTGCCACTCGTCGAGCAGCAGCGGTCGGTCGTCACCGGAGATGACCGCAGGGTTCGCAGCAACCACCTGCCGCTCTGCCTCGACGTCGAGCCGGCGCACCCTCACGCAGCGCTGTTCGGCTGTGGAGGTCTTCCCGACCCCCTTCGGCCCATCGAGCAGAACAGCGGGCAGCTGCGGGAACAGCTCGTCCAACTCGTCGTCGATGATCCTTCGCTGGTACGGGCCCATGAAGTCCACGGTCCCCCGGTGATGCTGCGACGCTACCATTTCGGCACTCCTGACGCTACCGTTTCGGCGCGGTCTACGCTACCGTTTCGGCGCTGTCCACGCGACCGCTTCCGCTCCGCTTCCAGCTTCGGGGCAAAGCGGAGGGCATGGCCAGCTTCGCTCCGTCGACGAACGCGCAGGTCGGCGGCAACGATCGCCACCTCATCGAACGGTCCCTGTCGCTCCTTCGAGCACCTTTGCGGTAACGAGCACCGGTCGAAAACGCCCATCCCCGGTGCAGCTCAGCAACCTCGGACGGTGAACCCCAGCGATCGCGCCGCCTGGCCCTGGCGGAGGTCGAAGGTGAGGAACACGAGGCCCTCGCTCCTGAGCCGTTGAGCGGAGGCCAGGTGGATCGCGTCGAGCGAACGGACCCCCAGGGTCTCGCCGATCTCCGCCGCGGCGTGCGACACGTGCTCGTCGCAGCTCACCATCGCGAACGCGTCGAGGTCCGCGAACGCCCGCGTCCGCATCGCGGCGAGCTCCTTGCCCGACAGGGCGCGCGACAGGTTCCGACGGACCTCGACCTCGGTGATCCAGCTCGTGACGAGGACCGGGTCCGCCGACAGGTACTCGCCGGCGACCTCCGAGTCGACCTCGTCGAGGTAGTGCTTGAGCAGTGCGCTCGAGTCGACGTAGGTGGTCATTCGCCGCGGTCCTCGGCGAGCAGGTCCGCGACCGACCGCGAGCTCGTCGACCGAGCGCCCCCGGTCAAGCCGGCGCGTCTGGGGGGCCGGATCCAACCCTCCTGGATCCCGCGGTCGAGCTGAGCGACATCGGGCACCGGCACGAGCAGCGCCTTGGGACGGCCCCTGTCGGTCACCTGCACGATCTCTCCCGCGGCAACCCGATCGAGGTACCGGGAGAGGTTCTGCTTGAGCTCACGCACGCCGACATCCATGTGGACACAATATCGAGGAACGTGTCTACATGACGAGCGGCTGGCCGGTTGCCCCGTCACGGCAGCGCCCCGGTCCACGGCCAGTCGGATCGCGAAGCACCATCGGAATGGTGAACGCTCGGGACAAGCGGGGGGATCGAGGCCAGGCGCGGCACCAGAAGTCAGCTTCCACGTGGTGCGCCGCGTGCCATCCGGCGGGACCCCGACCTCGGCATGGCCCGTGCCCTCTTGTCTGCTGTGGCGACATAACGCCGCTCGCCCGCCGGGCGTCCCCACCAAGGCTCGGGCCGCGAGGAGCGGGGGTCGGATGGCGCTGCGGAGACCCACCATCCTTGCATCCCCGCTGGTTCTCGCCGAGAAGGCCGGCCGCCCGAGAGTTCACAGCGCAGCAGCCTCGACTTCATGGCTGACCGTGAGGTGATCACCGCCGACGACCTCGACCGGATGACCCCCGATCAGCGGGCGGCATCCGTCCGGGCCAGCATCGTCACCGACTGGGACCAGGTGTCCCCTGACGTTCGAGCACGTATCGAGGACACTGCGGCCGCCCTCACCAGCCAGGCCGACCACCGCACTGCGGGGTGAGCGCCCGCCGTCAGGTCCGGGTCGCTCCGTCGTTCTTCGATCGACTCGACGAGCTGCTTCCAGCCGAGCGAACCGACAGCGGAACGCCCTCGACGGGAGACTTCCTCTTCTACGAGCTGCCACCTTTGATGGACGCGCTCGCCGAGGATCACCGGTCGGTGACACTGGCCGTCGAGGGACTCGAACAGGTGCGGGTGCTGATCGCTGCTGGGACGACGAGATCATCGCCACCGCCGGCGTCCTCCAGGTTTCGCTGCAGCAGGCGCGGGTGACCGCCTGCTCCTGCTCACCGCCACGGCAGCGGCCATCGCCGGGGGTCTGAGCGCCGGCGGAGCCAAGTGGGCCGAGGACTCGTCGGAACGAGAAGCGCAGCTGCTGGATCGCTCGGTCGGAGCAATCGGACCTGGACCGGCCGGTGAGCTCCCGCTCGGCTGAGGTTCTGGTCGGGGCCGGGAAGACCCAGTCCGACGCTCCGCGTAGGGCCGACTTCTTGTTCTCCCGCAACCGGCTCAACGTCGCGATCAGCAGGGCCAGCTACCTGACGTACTGGTGTGCACCGAGCAGCTGCTCAACAGCCGGGCACGAGACGGCGAGGAGATGAAGCTCGTGCCTGGCGATGACCACGGCCGTTCGGCCCTACCGCTCGTGATCCTGGGCCACGATGCTGTCGACATGGCGAGCGTCACGCGAGCAGCGATCGCCGGCGCTGCGGCGACGGGTGGGCTCCTCCTCGGTCGGCGCGTCACCCACCGTTGGGGTGCGACGCCCGAGGAGCACGCCGACGCGCTCCCCGGTGACAAACTGGTCGCCGACCCGGCGATCGTCGCGACGCGTGCGGTGACCATCGCCGCCGAGCCCGAGGAGGTCTGGGCGTGGCTGGTCCAGATCGGTCAGGACCGCGGCGGCATGTACAGCTACGACTGGCTCGAGAACCTGATCGGTCTCGACATCCACTCCACCGATCGGCTGCGCGACGAGTGGCAGCACCCGAACGTCGGTGATCGCGTCGTGCTCGTCGCCCCTGGACAGCTCGGCATGGCCGACGGCTACTCGATGCCCATCGAGCGGCTCGACCCGCCCCACACGCTCGTGCTGCGCCAGGCACCTCCGGAACACCCGTGGGACGCGGTGTGGTCGTTCCACATCCGACCCCTCGACGGCGGTGGCAGCCGACTCATCTCTCGAAGCCGAAGCCGCCGTCACCCCGGCGCCCGAGGAGCCGCCGACCTGGTGCTCGACACCGTCATGGATCCGATCACCTGGCTGATGACCCGCAAGATGCTCCTGGGCATCCGCCGGCGAGCCGAGGGACGCTATCGAGGAGGCGACGCCGACGGCCCGTCGAACGCTCCCGATGAGCTGGCTGCGGCCACCTCGGACGGAATCTCACGGTGGGACCGCCGAACGCGCCAACGCCTCGCCGCGGACGTGCGGTCGATGGAGCTCGACGATCCACCTCGCTCGCCGGAGCTCGTCACCGACGCCGACCTCGAACCGCTTCCCGAGCCGGCCCAGCGGTACCTCCGGTGGGCCGGCGTTCTCGGCCGGCCACCGGACCGTGCGTTCACGGCCCGCTTCGTCGGCCAGTTCCGTATGCGACCGGGTCAGCGCTGGATGCCCTACCGCTCCTGGCAGTTCAACGCCACCGATCCGGTCACCCGCCTGATCCACATGCGCGTCGACGTCGCCGGCGTGATCCCGATGTTCGGCACCGACTCCTACCTTGATCGACGGGGGCGGATGCACGGCAAGGTGCTCGGTCTGGTGACGGTCGCCGACGGCTCCGGACCGGAGTTCGACCTGGGCGAGCTCGTCACCTACGTGAACGACGCCGCCATGCTCGCTCCGTCCATGCTGCTGACGCCCCGCTGCGTTTGGACGCCCGTCGACGACGACTCGTTCGACCTCACGTTCACCGACGGCGACAACACCGTCCGGGCGCGGATGCTCGTCGACGACGACGGTCGCCTCCTGGACTTCCGCACCGACGACCGCTGGTTCGCCGGAGTCGATCCACCCGTGCGGACGACGTGGAGCACTCCGATCGAACGATGGACGACACGACGGGATCGACGCCCGATCCCGGCGTCGGGGGCCGCCGTCTGGCACCTCCCCGACGGCGAGTTCACCTACGCCCGCGGCGCCTTCGACCCAGAGCTCGTGCAGTTCGGCACCAGCGCGAGTGCGTGAGTCGGTCCTGGCGAACGAGAACCGCTCAGCCCCGTCAGAGTCCGAGCAGATCGGCGACGAGCTCGCGGATCTGACGCAGAGCGAGCGGGACGACGTTGGAACCCGTCGACTCCACGATTCGATCGACGCTGATGGTCGTCGGGAGGTGCGCCTGGGCGACACCGATTCCGGCGTCGTCCACCTCGTCCAGGTCGACCTCGCTCAACCAGCCCCGTTGGGTGGTCGAGCACGGCATCACGACCACCGCGTGCTGGCGGAACTCGAGCACCTCGTCCACGGTGACCTGGAAGCGACAGCACCGTCATCGACGACGGTGCTTGCCGTGAGCGGCAGTCGGGTTCGCTGCGTCGTCGACCGCGGTCTGGAGCACGAGCGAGCGGCCGGTTCGCTTCCGGTCGACGACCTCTCCGAGGACGCCTCAGAGCCGGCTCAGACCGGACCGGGTTCGGCGAGCTGGAACCAACCCTCCTCGGTGTAGGTCGACGCGCCGATGACCGTCTCGGTCTGCGCCTCGAGCGTCCGCTCGTTGCGCAGCGGCAGCCCCGTCGTCGCGTCGAACCAGACCTCGGAGCGCTCCGTCCCGGTCTGCGCGCCGCTCATCGTCCGCTCCCGCACGAAGTGCAACGCATCGACGTCGGCCCCTGCGACCGGCAGCGTCGTCTCGCCGACGAACCGATAGGGGCCGCTCGAGGTCATCTCACCATCGGTCCCGTCGTTGCGACCGGTGCAGGTGCCGCTCCACGTCTGACCCGCACGGCGTTGGGCAGGGATCACGACGGTCCCGGCGGCGCACTCGAACACCCCGGTGTTGGTGAACGCGGTCGGTCCGACCATCCAGCGCTGCCACGAGTCGCCACCCGCCTCGACCAGGTCGTCGCCGTCCCAGCAGTAGCGCCACTGCTGCCAGTGGTTGGTGCTGTAGTCCAGCCGGAACACCCAGCAGTCCTCCCCGTCGAGGGTGACGGTCGCGGGCATCTCGGGACCCTGGCTCTGCGACAGCGGGGGTGTCGACAGCCCCTCGGTCCCCTCACCCGTGAAGCGGTAGACGCCCGGCGTCGGCCGTACCGACCCGACCGACGATCCGGGATCCTCGACGCCGTCATCGGTCGATCCGGTGGTGGAACCGAGCCGATCCCGGGCGTCGTCGATCGCCACCGGACGTGCGTTGTCGCGGAGCGTCATCCAGAGCAGCACTCCCACCGCAGCGACGAGGACGACCCCGACGACGACCAACGCCCACCGGCGCGCTGCCCCGCTCTGATCGCGTCTCACGTCAACCCCTCGGCTCCGATGTGGTCCGGACGCTACCGCCTGGCACCGCGGCGCGACCCCGGTTCAGAACGGCGGCTTGGGCAGCGTGGAGAGGATGACGACGCAGTACGCCAGGATGACGAAGCCGACGCTGATCAGACCGATGCGCGCCCCCCGCAGTCGGAACTGGCCGCTGATACCGACGAGGAACAGCACCGAGGCCAGCAGCACGGTCACCCGCACGTAGTCGTCCGCCGTGCCGCCGGTGGCGGACCCTTGCCGGAAGGCCTCGCCCGCCTGGTCGGCCAGGTCGCGACTGTGCTCGAGGTCGGCTTGCGCGTACTCGTTCATGTACGTCGGGCCATGCGGGGCGTCGGGGTTGTTCATCGGGTCCGTGGCCATCCAGGCGTCGAACGCGACGCGGAACTCGGGCCGGAACCGTCGTTCGGCGAGCGCCATGGCCCGCTGGTCGTCGTCGAGCCACGCGTCGAACCAGGCGTTGAA